>Ga0255774_10000487_pt1 | contig 35511 bp, 20 predicted proteins | sample 101ome_17_FD_179972 | JGI IMG/M metagenome (GOLD analysis project Ga0255774, IMG submission 179972) | Coastal salt marsh microbial communities from the Groves Creek Marsh, Skidaway Island, Georgia - 101407AT metaG (version 2) | ecosystem: Environmental > Aquatic > Marine > Intertidal zone >... | reverse complement strand
AGCGATGACGATAGCGATGACGATAGCGATGACGACAGCGAATGACGATGCCTCGCAACCGACGCAACGAATTGTAAAAAACGCAACATTCACATGCGCATCGTAGTCTTGCCTGGCTCTTCTTTTGCTTTTCCAACCGCTCTCCCACCTCAGTCGACGTCGCGACGCCGAAGACAGCGGCGAGGCGCGCATGACGTCGAATCATCGTGCGGCATCGCCAAGAGGGTTTGCCGCGCAATCGTCGTCGTCCTCATCGTCGACGACGACGAAAAGAATGACGAAAAATCTTCGAGGAGGAGTCGGATTCTCAATTCGAGGCACGTTTTCGTCGAGCCGCAACGTCGCACCCATGGGTCGAGCTCTCGTCCTTCTCCTCCTTTTCACTATCGTCGGACTCGTTTTCATCGCGAGGGCGTGGGTCGTTCGTCATCGTCGGCGTCGGCGTGAGAAGAAGAAGTCGTCGCCGTCCGCTGCGTCTCTGGCAATGGACGTTTCGAGAGCCGGCAAAGCGTTCGCCGACGCGATTCCGAGACTCGACGTCGGCGAGGGCGAGAGCGACGCGACGGACGCGGTGTTATTCGCGGCGGCGGTGGAGAAGTACGCCGAGGCTGTGTGCGACGCGCCCGGGACGAAGAGCGCTTTTATAGCCGCGGCGACTGAGCGAAGACGATTTGTTTCGAGCGAACGTCGGGAAAAGGTGGTTGAGGTTGAACGGTCTAGTAGGAAGAGTAAAAAGAGTAACGGTGGTGGCGCAGCTATGCGAGTGATGCCGGTGGGGTTGACGAGCGAAGAGCCGGAGGTTTCGTCCGTCGCGACCACGACCACGACGGCGACCACGACGACGTCGATGTGCGAGGAGGACAGGGCGCTTTTGCGCGAAGAATTAGAAGTTAGAAAGCAAGAGGTGGAGTCTCGGAAGACGTCCAACCTGATTAGTTTCGTCTCGCTGATGCAAAAGCAGACGTCGAACGCGCTCATGGCGGAAGGGAATAAGATTGCGTCGGACGGCGTCGCTGAGAGCAAGGCGGAGCGCGCCGAACGGACGAATAGGCTTTGCGTAGAGCGGTTTCATGGCATGACGTGCGACGCGCTGGCGTCTGGACTGAGCGTTGCGTGTGTTTCCACCATATATTTCGGCTGGCACGAAGTCACTGCGCGTTTCAGCGGGCTCACGACGAGATGCGACGGCGTCGATGGCTCGGCTAGGAAATCGATCGTCGCGTCCTTGGTCAAGACGCCGTTTCACTCAGTCTCGTACGCCGCCTGCGTCGTCAACGAGGGCACGCGAGCGATTTTGGGATTTCTTCTCATACTGGCCATCGCCGTTTTGCTCAGTCGCGTGCGCGTCACCCGACAGTTTCGAACGACGCCAATGTTTGTCTTATTCCTCATCCTCGGTTTCGGCGTCGGATCCGTCGGTTCCCGCGCCGTCTTCGCCCTCGGCGGCGATCAGACCCATTGGCTCCTCGCTTGGCGTCTCTACCTCACTCTCATTGCGTGCGTCACCGCATCCACCCCAGTCATCGCTCGCACCGTCGGCGACAGAGTTGATTTCAAGTGGGTATACCACGTCTGCGTCGGATTGCTCCTTCCGCTCGTCGTCGGCCGATCCGCCTTTCCCTCTCGCGTCGGCGGTTTCTGGTCCGCCCTCGCCTTTTCCCCGGGCGCTCGCGCTCAAAACTATTACTACTACGTGTAACCAATCATCGAAGAATCGTGTACGTGTCATCACCCGCAGCCACACGCGGGGCGTCGTCGCGCCCATCCGTCCGTCCGTCTGCGCGAACGCGTCTGAAATTTGAATTTTTCAATAAAAGAGCTGTTGCCGCGCACTCGAATGCGAGAGTTCCCTTCGCCACACCGCGCCGATACGTGCGCGCGCGCGAGTCGCCGTCGCGCGAACCCGACGTAATGCCGCCGCAGACGACGACGTCGTCCGCCGTCGAAGCGTTACGCGCGGCGACGACGGAAGCGACGCTCGAACGGGCGAAGAAGAGTTTAACGAGCGCAAATGTAAACATTCGCACGCGCGGACTTCGTTCCCTCGTCGTCGCGTGCGTCGCGGGAGCGTGCGACGCGAAGACGACGGCGAAGACACCCGAAGTTTTAGCGCTCGTTTTAGCGCTCGCTGTGCGGGGTAAAGACGAAGAGGACGAAGAGGGCGACGAAGATTATGATGACGATGATTACGAACCGGTGGAAACGTTGACGCACGCGGGGGCGTCGTCAGATGGACGATCGCTCGCGGCGACGTGCGCGAGCTGGAGCGCGGCGACGTTTTTAACGTGGTTGTGTGAACGCGAACCCACGGCGAGGGTTTGGTTGAAGGAACTGGGGGCGGAGGAAAAGTTGAGAGGTAAGCGAGACGACCGGCGCGCGCGAAGGTTGTTGTCAACGCTCGCGAATGTCTCTGGGATTGATTTCGATGAAGAACGCGAAGTGAGGGAGGCGACGGACACGTCTGCGATTGGGAGATACGACGCAGAACGGGAGATGATGGCTCGGAAGGTGCGGGAGGAGAGTCAGAGGACGGCGTCGACGTCTAGGGCGGCTGGCGGGTCCACGCGTCGCGTGTCCTTTGCGACGGGGGCTCGGATGTGCGTGAGCGCCGAGGGTGACGGCGGATACGAGCTCCCCTTTGTCGCCGTCTCCGAGTCGGATGCGCAGTATCTGTACGCGTTAAATAAGGTATTGGACACGTGCGGGCATCACGCGCTGGCGCAGGGTGGATTGAGAGAGTTGCGCAAGGCGCTGACGGATGCGCCGATTGAGGCGGCTACGCAACACGCTTCGCGAGCGCTCGAGCGGACGTGCGAGCTCTTGTCCGCGTCTGATCCCGTGCTGTCGAGCGAAGAGACGAGACGAGAGGCGTTGTGCGTAATTCGGCAGTGCACCGTCGCCTTGCACAGAGAAGTTGTCGATCTTAGACGTCAATCGTTGTTGACGTCGCGAGCGCCAGAGAGCAAGCGACCGGCGTCTCCAAATAGTCCTTTCGTCGAAAATTTCCCTCCCGACGCGAGTGGGCACGGGTACGGGGGCTCACGCGGAAGCAATACCAGCGTGCTTCCGATCGCGCACACTCTCATGTTGCACGTGATTCCGGCGGTGAGCGAGCCGGCGTTGCGATCGTTGGCGATTTGCACGGCGCGCTTGTTATTGCCTCTGTTGCAAATCGCCCCGGCGGCTGCCGGCGAGCACCCGCACGGTGGCGCGCTCATGCGTTTGGGGCAGTATCTCGATCTCTGGGAATCCGTGCTCGAGTCCATGGAGTTTGAACCTGGCGCGGCGAGCGAGTACTTGACTTGCGTTCAAGTTAGCGCGGAAATCGCCACAGTCGCCGGTGGCGCTCCGCCCAGAGGCGTTGGAGCGGCACATCCAAACCTCGTGCGCAGATGGTTTGATATTTGCTTGGATGAAGTCATCGCGGCAGCGAATCCATTGGTTCGTCAATACTGCGCGACGGCGCTTCGTCAAATTCACACAACGCTGCCAATGGAGCTTTTGCTCGTGCAAGAGGCGGATCGATGCCTGCAACTCGCGTCGCACGCGACGGCGACGAGCGCAACGCCGGCTGAGTTTTCGCAGCTTGTCATCAACGCGGTGCCGGCTTTGAGCCTACTCGGGGCGATAGCCGACGTGGTGCCATTCGCGTCTCGCATGACTGCGACGCTCTTAACGTTAAGCTCTCGCTGCGGCACGCAAGACGACGCGCAACTCGTCGTCACGGCTTTGCTCTCAATGCTCACGCATCAAATTGAGGGCGTCAGAGTTTCAACGTACGCCACGCTCGCGGCGGCGGGCGGCTCTCAAGCTTACGCGCGAGCAGTCATGGAACACCCCGCCATCATCGGAGAGATAATCGTGGGCGGTTTAAACCACGAGGCGACGGCGCACAACGCGGCAATGTGCTTGGAGCACCTCTGCGTCGATTCGCCGAATAGTCGCGCGACGGCGTTTCAGCTCTCATTGTATTCCGCGTGGTTGGATGCGCTCATCGGAGATCAAATAGTTGGCCGCGTCGCGTCACGGGCGCAAGATTTCATCGCCAATCAGCAAATCGGCGGCAGGCTCTTCAACATGTCGCCCTCTCTGAGAGGTTTGTTTCATCAGAGCGAAAAGGTGCGCGTTCGCAGCGCCACAGATTTAGCGCACAGCATTGGTCACGGGTTGGCTTCGGCGGCAGAAATTTTGCTGAAGTGCAGCGACGACCCTTTCGACGTCGTCCTTTTGACGGATGACGAGTACGTTCGCGATGAACGCGGGGAAGAGAGGAAAAATGCGTTTAGGGAGAGCTTGAGAACGCAAACGTTTGACGACGTGCGAGCGTCGCTTCGCACATTCATCCACGATGACGCTAAATCGTCTCGAGACAAGTTGATTGCCGAGCTTGAAATCGTCATGAGCGACGAAAGACTTGCCGCTGTGCTCGCAGACCCGGCCATGTTGGACGCGCTGCTCAAGCTCGCCGTCGATTCGGCGACGCACGTTGCCGTCGTCGCCGGCGCTCTGCGCGTTCTCGCCTCGGCGTGCGGCGCCTCTTCTCTCGTCAGAGATCTCTTGACCAAGGAGGACGGTCACGGTGGGCGGGTGACTCGCCTCTTTGGATTGGTGTTCCACCCGCAGCGTCGCATTAGAGAAGCCATGGCGTCCCTCTTGTCGCAAGTGCTCTTCGCTCCAGTCACCGAAGCCGTCGTCGTTCGAGCGAGTCAATCCAAACCAAACGAGCTCAGCTTGCCAAAGGTGTTCCTCGAGACGTACAGATTCCCTCGCTTCGTCCCTGAAATTTTCAACCCACCGGGACTTGGGGATTCCGATCCTCTGCAAACGGAAGGTATTGACGTCAATCGCGTGCTGTACATGTTTGCGCGTCGACAGAGGTTGATGCACACGTACGACGTGCGAGGCAATCAAGAGGCGGCGCTATTGTCGTTTGCGCTCGGCGAAGAGAATGAAATGGAAGACGGCGACGTGCGCGTCATGCGCGACGCCTCTCGAATCTCCTGCGCGCCGGTTGTCGTCGGTGATCTCGTCAACGCCCTCGGCGAGGCTCGTTCGCACGAACAAGCGGCGCGCATCGTCGACGGTTTAAAGACGAATGTTCAAGCCAGTCGATGGCACGCCATGGCTGTTTTAGCGTCGCTCGGTCGATGGGACGAGTCGAGCGAACGCTTCTTGAGACGCCCGCCGAGATCGGCGCGAGATTCTTGGCTGTGGGTCGAAATCGCGGACACCCTCACGTGTTGTCTCGAGTCTTTCATGCGCGTACAAGATAGCACCTTGCCGCCAGAGAGCCTGGACGCGCTGATTCAGATTGCCTACGACGTCGTCATTCCGCTCGCGAGCGCGGGGGCGAGTTACAGCGTGGATGCGCGCGACGACACCTGCCGCGATCCTCCGGTGTTGAGACACCCGATCGCCGCTGGAAGTGCGCTCGGGGAAGACGGGGGATTGCTGCACGCGGCTCGATCGAGCGCTCTGCGGGCGTCGATGGATTTGCTCGCAAACGTGTGCGAGGCGACGCGGCGATACAGATTGTACGCGCCGTTGGACGTGGATGCAGACGCTCTGGTTGCGAGACTGGTTCAAGTCGATTGCGTGGGTGTGGTGACGGAATCCGTCATCGCGGCGAAAAATTGCGATTACGCCGCTCGATGCGCCGCCGTAGATGCGAGCATCGCCATGTTACGTCTGGGCGCCGCCCCGGCGGAATCCGTGTTTGAATTCACATCCAGCCTCCTGGATGAAGTGTGTCCGTCGTACACGGCGCAAGATCATCGAGGATCGGCGCTCATGCAAAAAGCGACGCAAGGTTTGCTCTTCATTGTGGAATCGCTTCCAAAAGAGCAATGGATCGACGCGTTTTACGAGCGATCCAGTCTCTCTTGGCTGAGCGATTTGCTTCAAGATTCCTCTTCGCGTATGCGCGCTCGTGCGTACGACATCTTAGCCGTCGCCGTTGGCCCGAACTCGCCGATCGTGGACATAATCGCGGATGAGTTTCCCGATTTATTCGACGACGCCGCCTTTTGCGCGTTGGATGAAGGCGAAGCGGCCATCGCGCGTTCATCCGCGTGCAAATGTATTGGTTCCCTAATGGCGGGTAGCGCCGCGGCGGAGACGAGTCTCGAGGTCCCGGATGATGGATTCCATCCGGATGCGCACTCTTCCGTGCCGTTCCCATCCATTCCGATGCTCGCTGCGAAGACTGTCTGGCGCGATTTGGCGCGCATTCTCATGGAGGACGTCCGAGGAGACGCGGAGCGCGTCGGCGCGTTGCATCGAGGTGTCACCGCCGCTTTGCTCGCCGCGGCGAGAGTGGACGCGCACGGTATTGCCGAAGCGTTTGATTTCAACCCAAAACACGAGGGCGACGGGAACATGTGGCACGGAGCCGTCGGTGTTCTCAGACGAGTCACCTTTGAAGGGTACGGCTCGAGCGATTCGTGCGCAGCGGCGTCCAACGTAGCCGCATTGCTCGGTGTCATGACTGTCGCTGGAGTGCAAAGCTTTGACGCCAAACTCGCCGCATCCGCATTGCGCGACTGTCTACAACGAGCAACTGGTTTCTTGGGTGGTTCGAACACCACAGCCGCTCGCGTCGCGTCGAGATGTTCCGAATCTCTCGCCACAATTTTGCAAGCCAACGCTCGAGGCGACGAAGACGTCATCGCCACTGACGGATTCGCGTCGACGTGCGCAAAGGTGCTCGCCAGCGCCGTTCACGGCGCATCGCTTGCTGAAAACGTTCAATCCGCCACTGGCGTGTGTTTGCTCGTTGCCACGCTCTTCCGCTCGCACGCGACGTCAGAGCGAGCGAAGAATGGTTCATTCGAGCACGTAGGCGCCTCGCTTCTCCAATCGCTGCTCGTCTTGTGGCACTTGCGTTTGCTGGGGAATTCTGCGCAGAGAGAAATGGTGCCGACGATGTCAATCATCATCGCCGCCACTCGTAACGTGCTCGCGTACGATTTGAGCGCAAAAGCTGCGAGCTGCGAGTGGGGTCTCGTGGGTAGTCTCATTCAAACCGTCTTCAACGCCGTGGAAAAGTCGCGCAACTCGGATGGAAGCTTCAAGACGGTTCCCACGGCGATGGACGTGTACGTCGCCGCGTCGGCGATGAGGGTGAAGCGTAAGGATGCCCTCGCAGCGGCGTTGGAATTTGGCCGCGACGCGGACGGAAAGGAAATTCCTTCCACTGTCGCCCTGAGCGCGTTGACGTGCTTGCGTCACTTGATGTATTCGCCGCCGAGTGAACGCGACGACTCATGGCAAGAGGAAATCGTCAACGAGGCGAAAGAGTGCGCCATGGAGGCCGACCTGTCCGCTATGTTCCGCGCCGTCTGGCCGTTCGCTAAACTGGATCAGCAAATCATGTATGAATTGCTCTCGCTCGTCGTCAACTTTGTCGCAAACGATCCAGAGAGCAAGAGAGCTCTCACCGTGACGCCGCCGGCGTCTGTGGATGGAGAAACGCCAAAGTCGTTCGCGCAACGTCTGATGGATTACGCTTTCGACAAGCACGTTCCAGGATCATCTACGCAAGCGCTCGCGCTCACGGCGGTGGCGTCTCTCGCGTCGATGGAAGGCCCCGCGAGGTATTGGCTCGTGCGTTCTCAATTCGTCGAAGAGACGGCAATGATGCTGGCGTTCGCGCTCACAAAGGCGCGAGACGTCGAAGAGGATGAATCCAAGGATGCGGTTCGCGAGCGATGGATGCGGACCGTCACAGCGTGCGTCAAGGCGCTCGCCAGCGTCGCGTGCTTTGACGACGGTCAGAAAATCGTCCTTCGTTCGCAAGGCGGAGGCGAACACATCCTAGAGCTTTGTCTCGAAGTCATCGGCGCCGCCGCGTCTCAATCAGACGTGGACGCCAAGAGACACGCATTCATGTTGATGCATAACCTCGCCTTTCACGCCGGCGCCAAGTCTCACTACAGCGCGCACGAAGTCGCGTTGGATTGCCTCACCCAAGGCGTGAGCGATGCGGATCCCGCGTGCGCAGCGGCGGCATGCGCCGCGCTCTTCGCGCTCACTCGCAACGGGCAAAGAATCGTCGCCCTCTTGCGCGAGCGAGGACGAGATCGAGCGCTGCGCGGGGCATCCAAATCCACCCCTCGCGCGCACGGCGACGACCCGAGGCTGCGACAGTGGTCGCGGTGTTTGCGGGGATTACTCGCCGTGCTCAGCGCGAGCGAAAACGACGAGGCGTACGCAAACGTATAAACCCGCACTCTCACGCGTCGACGCCGCGGTAAAACCTCAACTGTATTTAATATCTATCCACCGTCAACGCTAACTCGCGACTTTCCGAGCGATTAAACGCCCAGAGGCGCCGCGACGGCCCTCGGTCGTGGCCAGGGTACGATACATGTCGCCACGTGGCTCGCAAAAGCAAACTTGGCACCGCAAATCTTTAACGATCTCCGTCACTGTATGCACATACAAAAAATCTGAAAATATTCTTGGCACCCCGTTTTCGGTCGACGACGATCTCCGAAACGTGTGTCGACCCACTGTCCGACGCACCGGCGCGACGGCGAACACCTCGGAGGGCGAACGAAGAAGAAAAACGAAGAGAAAAGAATCATGTCTACACCGTTGGAACGCCGCTTCGAAGGGGCGTGGACCGACCACCTGTCTCGCCTGCGGGAGGTTGAGCTCGAGCACGGTTTGGACGTCCAGAACGATCCGGCGCTGCGATTTTCCGTCCCGCGGATCGTGTGCATCGGAGAGGAATCGTCGGGAAAGTCGAGCACGCTCGAGCGAGTGGCGATGATGAATGTCTTTCCGAGCGATGAGAGGTTGTGCACGAGGGTTCCGATCGAGCTGCGGTTGAGGTATAGGGAGCGGGAAACTTTTTCAGAGGAATTTAGGGAGAGAGGGTACGTCATCATGAAAATGCAGCCAGGACCGGGCTCGAACGTTCCGGCAGATGTTTCTGAACCCATGTCCCCAGATCTCGTGGTGGCAAATGTGAAACAGTGGATGGACGCCCTGGTTGCCGCGGCGAACGGGCGCTTGATGGGCGTCGCGCACGATCGCATCATCATCGAGCTGTACTCGTCTCTGTGCGTCAATCTTGATTTGATAGACTTGCCTGGCATCGTCGCCGGGAGCATTCCCGGAGAACCGGCAGACATGATGCAGCAGACGCGCGATCTCTCTGCGTCTTTTCTCGACGATGCGGCGAACCCACACACCTTTGTGATCGCCGTGGCATCTGCCAGAGATGCCAGGATTCGCAACTCGCAAGCCATGGAGCTCGTGCAGCGTTACAACAAGGTACAGTTTACCATTGGGGCGCTCACGATGGCTGATCTCTCTGCCGACTCGCGTCTTGAAAATCCGTACCAAAGACTTGAACAGCGTTTGCGAGCAGAGGCGGATGATACTCCAGAACTGGGTTTGGGTTACGTCGCCCTTAAAAATCGCGATACTGTTGGTCACGCAAACCTTTCGCTTGAGGATTCAAACGAAGAAGAAAAGCGCTGGTTCGATGAGCATCTGCCGAATAGCACCGAACTCTGTGGAATTGATAATCTCATCGATCGTCTCGTTCGTAAGGTTGAAGAATACACCAAAGGCACATGGCTTCAAGCAGAGCGAGGAAGAATTCTCAATGAAATCAACGCGACTCGCACATCTCTGAACACTCTTGGCGAGTTTCTCCCGGCTGATCTCGACGCATTGCGTGGATACTATTCTTCCACGAAAAACAGTTGGAATAATATCAAGTTTAGCGATCTGATGGAGTATATGCCTAGCGCAGCCATTGGCCTGGATTTCGCGGGGGGGCTTCCAAGGAAAGAAGCACCCTGGACCCATCCGGATACAGTATTTCCGAACCGCCAGCGCAGTCCGCCCGCAGGCGTCGCACCTCCAGGCGCAGTTGATGACACCTACAAGTTTGACATACATCTTTTTGACAGTCGTGGATGGATTAGTGCAGCTCAATGGTCCAGATGTAGAACTTTGACACAAACAGATTTGTTTGACATCCCAAATGATCCACCGGGTCCAGTCGCTACCCCGTTTAAAACGGAGGGCTATAACAAGCTGTGCGAGTTTGTACGTACGTTACCGCCAAACTCACTGCTCTTCATCGGTCGACGCGATATTTTGGATGCAACAAAGGTTTGTGGGATGTTCTTCTTCGCCAATACGATGAACTTTGAAAGATTCCGTCGTCTTGGAGAGTCCATCCGGGTAGTGAAGACGGCGCGTCCTTCGACAGAAGACGGGCAAGGCACGACGGCCCCAGTGGCGTTTACGTTTGGTGAACAAACACCGTTTCGGGGCGGTGGTGGTGGTGGTATCGGTCGACGGATTGCCCGCCGTCCACAAAAGCGCAACAGCACTACGGGTGAAATATCCTTTACTGGCAATCCATTTCAGGATTACGATGACTTCATAGTCGTTCATTTACCTCCAAACCAAATACTTGACGAGGTAACATTGCGTACAAATTATCCTCAATACTCAGACGGATACTACGAGCAACTTTCGTTGCTCAGAAAAAATTGCTTTCACCGTGTGCAAGCCCATGCGCGAGAAGTTTTTGGCGCTGTATGTGAAGCTCTCATTGCGGATCTCCATGCGAAAGACAGTCGATTCAATCTGTTCATAGAGGGAATTTCTAAATCACTCAACCTGTGGGCTGAGGAGCGAACGCGTTCCGTCTTGGAACAGTTTAAAAGCATGCCATGTTTGAGCAATCTGGAGAGTCTCTGCAAAGCGGTAGAAATGAAAACGGAGCTTGGCTTCAATAATTTAATGACGAAAACCGCGCACGAGCTCATCTTCTTTGAAGCTCGAGAACACTGCATCGCTGAATTTCTTTCGACACATGACATTGAGGACATTTTGCGTGCGTTTGTGGAAGAAAAAGGCGTGTCTATGGACGAGATACTTGTTGAGAACTGCGCGGAGGATCGCTCTCGGCTCATGCGCCGACTCGACGCACTCACTGATATGAAGAACGCTCTTTTCACATCGCCGGCGTTCTCTACTGGGAACGAAAATCAAGCGAATGTTGCTTCACACGCCAGTTCTGGACAAGACGAACCCGTCGTCGAGGAAGAAGAATCCCCGGTCCCGGCCGTTTCTGAAGACGAGGCTCTCGCGTCGGCAGTCTCTAGAACGTCGTTGTGAAAAAGTTCAAAAGTATCCTACAACTTCCTAAGTGAATGAAAGCTACTATTGTGACAGCGTCGTCATCCCCTGAAAAAACACGGTCACTCCTCTCCCGCCGGCGCCCTATCTAGCTCTCGCATCCCCCGGAACAAATCGCTATTCGTCGCGTCCCGAGTCTCTCTCAAGACCTCCTTTGTCGGCGTATCCGCGGCGCCTTTACCCGTCGCCCTCGGCGCCTTTCTCCCCGACGCCTCCCCTGGCATCGGAATCACGCTTCCGCTCGCCAACGCCCCACGACTCACCCGAACTTTTGTCCCATCGTCTAAAAACATCCTCGCCACCCGCACCGGCGCCCCGCTCACCGGATCCGCCAGCGCGACTTTACTATAGTGCAACCCGGCTTCGACGGAGACAATTTGCCCCGGACGCTCCCCTTGCCCGCGCACGTGCTTCTTCACCAGGTTCAACCCGGTGACGAACACGAGAGATTTATCCCGATCGACGCGAGCGACGACTCCGGATTCCCCGCGGTCCCGTCCCGCGGTGACGACGACGCGGTCGCCGCGGTAAATGTTCCAAGAGCTCGCCGGGATGGCGTTGCGAGCGATCTTCTTGAGTTTATGCGCCGCCTTGCGAAAGGGCGTCGACATGGCGCGCGACGGTTTCACGCGACCACCTCGAAGAAGGACACGCAGACGGCGCTTTGCCTTCGGCGCGCGTTCCGTGGCGCGCGTCGGGCGGTCGATGAGTGGCGTCGTCGCCGCCGTCGCGCTGAAAACCTCTGGAGGTTTGAGTCCATAGGCATTCGGACGAGTCATAACTCCAGGAAGATAAAAAAATCCACATATTTATGAGTAATAAACCGTCAAAATAGATGGGGACTGGTGCGTGCGTCGCCGGTTCGAAGGCTTTCGAAACGTCACACGCGCGCGCGCCGGTGCGGCGGTGTACCCGACGCGCGCCCGCGAGTGAATGTCTCGCGCGCGCGTGGGGCTCGCCGCGATGGCGTCGCGTCGACGCGCGTCGTCGTCGTGCGGCGTCGTAATCATTGTGATGTTGTTGATGATTTTGGGAATGTGTGCAGCGGCGTCGCCGTTGGTCGTCGTGAGCCTCGATGGGACGGTTCGAGGGGTGGATTCGGAGAGCGGGGACGCGTTGTGGAGTTTTGATAGCGGTGGGGTGCTCTCGGGCGCGTCGTGGGACGCCGGGACGACGTCGGGGTCTTCCTCGGGTTCGGGGGATGCGTCGTCGTCGGGATTAGTGGTGCCTACCGGAAAAGACCGTCCGAACGGCGTCGCGCGGACGCGTAGGAATATATTTCCCGGTGTAGATGGGGCATTATACGCGCATCACGTCGGGGCGGATGCGAAACACGTCGTGCGGAGGCTGCCGGTGACGACGAGAGAGTTGGTGGACGCGAGTCCGAGCGCCACGCGAGACGGAGCGCTGGTCGTGGGGAAGCGATCATCGACGATCTACGCCTTGGATGCGCACACAGGAGCGTTGGTTCGGACGATAAGCGTGGATGGAACGATTACGAGCGTGAATGGGGCGTATGAGAGCAGGATCAACGGGGATGATGATGAATCGTTGATTTACGTCGGTCGCACAGAGTACGTCGTGCGGAGCGTCGACGCGTCCACCGGGGACGAGCGCTGGAACGTGACGCACGGTGAATTGAGGAGTCTGACGCGAGATGCAGAGACCGGAAGCTTGCAAATAGGTACGGAGCGGTCAAAGAAAGCGAAATCTTACGCCATAGGACCTGGGAACGTGTTGCGTAGCGTGGACGAGAAGACGGGCAAGACAAAGTGGTCGACAAAGCTGACGTCTCTACCCATCGGCGTGAGCGACGCCAGCGGAAACGTTGTGGTAGAAAACGCAGCGCAAATAGAAGGCCAGGGAGATAAAATTATTATAGGCGCGCACGAGGGAGGTTTGTTTGCTTTGCCGTACACGGATAGCACTGGATCGCAGTTGCGAGACGGCGCAGATTCGTCAAACGCGTTGGTCGTGGCGAGCAAAAACGATGATTTCTTCCGCATAGACATTGGTACCGACGAAGACGATTGGTCGTGCATACCGGAAAATCTGGTCAAGGAAACTTTAGATCGCACGAAGATTGGATCTGGGGAGTCCTCTCCAGTGACGCTACCGATCGCGACGGCGCTCTTCGGCGGAGCGGCGTTCATCGTCATCTTCGTCGTCGCGCAGTCGCGACGAGGAGCGCGCAGCGGTAAAGGCGTCGCCGAGGCTGAGGAGGAATCATTTAACGGCGGCACGAATAGCAAGAGTGACGGTGAACATGTGATGTCAGCGGCAGCGAAGAAGCGTGCGAAGAAGCGCGCCAAGCAAGCCGAGGCGCGAGCGGCAGAGGCTGAACTCAAGGCGAAGATTGAAGACGCGTTCGACGTCAAGGAACGCGAAGAGACGCGCGTTGGACGATTGGTCATCAAAAAAACCGTTCTAGGGTACGGATCCTGCGGTACCATGGTGTTTGAGGGCGACATGGATGGTCGTCGCGTTGCGGTGAAGCGTCTCCTCGCACAATTTCACGATCTCGCGAGAAAGGAGCTTCAGGCACTCATCGCCTCTGACGAGCATCCGAACATTCTCAGATGCTTCGCGCTCGAGGAAGATTCAAACTTTGTCTACATGGCTCTGGAGCTCTGTGCGACCTCGTTGGCGCGCCTCGTCGACCCTGTCATTGATGAGAATGGCGAGTCGTCCAATTCGCCTCAGGGTGAAATCGATTTCAAGTGCGTCGACGAAGAGACCAACTACCCGACGGCGGATTGCATGCGTATTTTATATGATGTCGTCGCAGGCCTGAGCGCTCTGCACGAGCAAGGCATCGTGCATCGCGATTTGAAGCCGCAAAACGTCCTCATCACGGCGAACGGGCGCGGTAAAATCGCCGACATGGGTCTCGCGAAGCGACTCAACATATCGGAGGGCACGTCGTTCGAAACCCACGTCGCCGGCGGACCGAGCGCCAACAATGCCGCGGGAACATCGGGTTGGCAGGCGCCCGAGCGTCTGTCGCAAGGTCGACAATCGCGATCAGTTGACGTCTTCAGTTTGGGATGTCTCATGTATTACGCGCTCACGGGTGGTTCTCACCCGTTTGGAGACCGGCTCGAGCGCGACTCAAACGTGCTCGCGAACCGATTCGACATTTCCAAGCTGGAATACTTTCCCGAGGCGGAGGCTCTAGTGCGAGCATGTATCGATGCCGATCCAGCCAAGCGTCCAGTTGCGAAGGATGTCTTGGCGCATCCGATGTGGTGGGACGGCGAAAAGAAGGTGCAGTTTCTTATCGACGCCTCCGATCGTGTCGAACTCGAGGACCGCATGAGCGATAGAACCCTCGTGCGCGCGCTCGAAGCGCGGGCGACAAAGGCGATTCAAACCCCCGATTGGACAAAGAAACTGGATGCTCGTCTCTTGGAAAATATGGGACGCTATCGCGAGTACGACGGCGGCTCGCTGCGAGATCTCCTACGAGTCATTCGAAACAAGGCGGTGCACTACCGGGAGCTTCCACCAAAGCTCCAGCGCGTGTTGGGTTCGTACCCAGACGGTTTCTGGCGTTACATATCCACGCGCTTCCCGTCACTCCTCCTCGAAGTCAGGGCGTTCTTTTCCCCGAGCGCGCCAAACGAACCCACTCTCTCCAAGTACTTCCTCAGCCCAGAATCCATCTCAGCCGCCGCCTTCACCCCACCTCTGGCCCGCGACGAACCGCTCCCGAGCGAACCTCTCGTCGCCCCGCAGGTGTTCCCGCACCGCCCGGGACGAGACATTTGCGAATTCTACATGAAGACGGGTCGATGCAAATACGGCGCCACGTGCAAATTCAACCATCCGCCCGGCGTGCACTGGGACGTTCCCGCGTCCGCAACCACGTCCAGCAAACCAACACCGAATCATCACGCACCATCGCGATGGTAGGCGATTTCACACCCGCCCGGATCGATCGATCGATCGATCATTCAAACCTTCTAGCAAGCGTGTAGTAACTAACAGCGAGCGAACCGAGCGAGACTTTTCAAACACGAACCAGAGCGCCAGCCACTCTGGATGGGTCGTCGTTGAACGAACTGCGACTTCGACACACGCGCGCGCGCGAACGACCGAGCGACCGATCGCGTCGTTCTTGAACAGAAAACAAACGATCGCGTTTGTGCGGATCGTAAACCACGCCAGCGAAATCGACGCGTCGAGCGATACGCGACGATAACGGCTCGAAGGATCGAAAACGAAACGATCGATCGTTCTGTTTGAAATTGTCATCCAGCGTTCAAAGGATAGATCTTCTCGAACGAAGACGCGGTGCGCGCGGTACGGTGAAACACAACGAAGGGAATTTACGAAATGTCGGCGATGACGATGGCGATGACGTCGCGGGTGATGAATGGCGGCGCGGTGGTGCGCGGTGATCGAGCGGCGAGAAGACGCGCGCCGGCGAGAGGCGGGCGAACGCTCGTTCGAGCCGAGATACCGACTGGTGATGGTGACGCGCAAGTCATCGTCGTGACGTCTGGTAAGGGTGGCGTCGGAAAGACGACGTCGAGCGCCAATCTTGGGATGAGTATGGCGCGTTTGGGTTACCGAACGGCGCTGATCGACGCGGATATTGGCTTGCGCAACCTCGATTTGTTGCTCGGTTTGGAAAACCGCGTCATGTACACGGCGATGGAGGTTTTGGAGGGTGAGTGCCGCATGGAGCAAGCGCTCATTCGCGATAAACGTTGGAGAACGTTGGCGCTCTTGCCCATCTCCAAGAACCGCGCGCGTTACAACGTGACGAAGAACAACATGCAAACGCTCATCAAGGTGCTCAAGGAGATGGAATTTCAGTACATCATCATCGATTGTCCAGCGGGCATCGACGTAGGATTTATCAACGCCATTGCGTGCGCCGACAAGGCGGTCATCGTTACCACGCCGGAAATCACGGCTATTCGTGATGCCGATCGCGTGGCGGGTCTTTTGGAGGCGAATGGTGTGTACGATGTCAAGCTTCTCGTCAACCGCGTGCGCGCGGATATGATCAAGAAGAACGACATGATGAGTGTCAAGGATGTGCAAGAGATGTTGGGCGTGCCGCTCTTGGGCGCTATCCCCGAGGACACCGAAGTCATCGTGAGCACAAACCGAGGTGAGCCGTTGGTGTTGAAGAAGAAGCTCACCCTCGCTGGCATCGCGTATGAAAACGCAGCTCGCCGCATCGTGGGCAAGGATGACTTCCTCATCGATCTCGACAGACCGAAGAAGGGCATCTTCCAGCGAGTGGGCGAGTTCTTCTCCGGCGATGAATAGATTTCGCGACCTCTTCCACGAACGAGCATTTATTGTCGTTTTGTCTAATCAAATCGCAAATGTGTTTTATTACAACTTTCGGTTAACATCCTCGGCGCCGTTTCGTTAACAATCCCCCTCGTCAAACTTACACACGCAGTCGTACAACTCACCGCCAAGCAACGTGGCCACCTCCTTGTGCTTCACCATGGCGAGTTTGACTGAGTCTATCGAGAAACGCGCGTACAAATTGGTTTCGATGCCCCGACCCATGCCCTCGAGCACGACCAAGTCAGCGTCGCGCGCCTCTTCGACAATCTCCTTTGATAAATACCTGAGATCAATCACCGGCATGTCGCTCCCGCTCGCGACGACGCGGAGTCGACCGCTCTCGATTGCATCCTTGAGCGTCGCGTCGCCCAGCTCGTCGCTCTTGAGGAACGGAATGATCTGTTCCTCGAGTTCGAGCGCAGTAATGTCGTTGATGGACGGCACCGAGTTGGCCGCCACGACAACCTCCGTGCCTCGCCTGATAAGCTCTCTGATGAACGGAATCATGCCCAAGCACACGTCCGCACCGGCGTTATCGACAAAGACGATCGCTTTGGCGTACGTCTTGGACGCGAATCGGCTTTGCATGGCGTCGAAATCGTCGACGCACCACGGACGACCCTTGAGCTTGAGCACCGTCGCCGCGAAATCCACGCCTCCGTTATCGTACAGCTCCGCGCTCGCCGCGGCGCCGAGATCAAAAATGTTCCCAGCAAAGCACCCTCGAACAACTTCGAGCAATCGCTCGGAGTCACTCTCGACCGCATCCAACCGATCGAGTACTCCGCGCAACGCCTTGAGAGCCGTCGCGTTCTCCTCCCGTTTAACGCTCGCGAAACAATCCTCAAATCCAAGCCTTCGCAACATCCCATCTCGCACCCTGCACAGCTCGAGACAGTTGATCCCAGTCCACGGCGCGCCGAACGCACCCCCACCGTTCGTCTCCGATCGACACAACGCCTCAATCTCCTCTTCGCTCGTTTCCGCCCGCGCGCACTTTTCCAAAGCCGCGTCGAACGCGCGCTCAAACGCCTCCGCCCTCGTCTCCGCATCCTCGCGCCCGCTCGCCAAATCGTTCCGCGCGCGGTTCACAAACTGTCCAGTCGCTCGCGCGAAGACGTCTATCCACGCCTCTTTACTCACGAACGCGTTCGTAGTCTTCGCCGTCGTCCCACGACCATCATCATCGTCTTTTTCATCTTGTTCTCCATTTCCTGCGTCTCGAACCGAGACCCACGGCGCAAACGTCACCGCATCGTACGCCCACCCATCCCCGAGTCTTCGCAGGTGTGGAAACGCCTCCATCGCCCTTCCTGGCTTCCTTCCGTCCTATCGCGCGCGCGTCCGTCTCTCGTCGACCGCTCGCGACGGCGGCGACGTTGCCCACGCATCCAGAGAGCGCATCATATAGTAATGACATACCAAAATATCCATCAATATACGAACAAACCACAGGTTTACCGAAAGACCCACTCAAAATATTGAGTCATGAACGGTCAAAATGTCAATTGATAAAAAACCAAGGGTTCAGGGCTCAAACGACGAGGAACGACTCCCGAGCGGTGCAATCGGCAGACACGCACGCACATCGCGTTCATCCACACACGTTACAGAGGGAAAATGTCCGCGTTCACGCTCTCCAACACCGCCACCGCGCGCGCGGTTTTCGTCGCCAAGTACGTGCGCCATCGACGCGGTATTTACGACGTCGCGTCCGCGCGATGGAGTCACCGGATCGAACGGATCGTCGGTCGCGATCGGTCGATCGGAGGTTTGGATGGGGGGTCGATCGACGAGTCATTACTCAAGAAATCGAGGGGAAGCTCAAAGCTTCGAGGACTCTCTCTCCCAGCGTTCGATGGATACGACGACCGAACGACCGAACCGACGACGGGACCGACGACGACGACGCGACGCGCGCACTGCGAGAGCGACGCGACTGACGGGAATAATTTGAAACGCGTTTCGCGTTTTTTTGCGCACTCCAGGCCGAAGACGACCCGTAGAAACGCGACCATCGTTCGCGCCGAGGGCGAAGCTGCTGCGGTGCGTGAGATACGCTCGATACGCGCGCCGTTGGGTTGGATTTCGAGTTTCGAGTTTCCGAATCGACCGCGAACGGCGCGACGACGCGCGCGAGAATTTCTGACGAGGTTGAACGAAATGAAATTTGTTCCACGAGACTGACGAGAGAACGAACCGATGCGACGTTCGCGACGCGCGCAGAAGCCGGCTGCCGAGAAGAAGCCGGAAATCGGCCCGCCGAGAGGCTCCAAGGTGCGTTTCGGTCGGATGATGCTCTGAAAGATTTGTGACTGTTTAGTCATACACACGAATGGGGGATTATCGTCGAGGGATTACTTGATTTTGAGTCGCTCGACGCTCGACTGTTCTTATCGATCGCGTTCGTTTGAACGACAGTCAACCTCGACGGATCGCGTGGGTGATCCCCAATACCCGATGCTCGACCGCATTTTCGACCCGAGACTGACGATGGATTTCGCGCGTCGCGTTTTCCTCCGCCGCGCGCAGGTTAAGATTCTCCGCCCGGAGTCCTACTGGTTCAACGACTACGGCAAGGTCATCTCGGTGGATCAATCCGGTGTGCGCTACCCGGTTGTCGTTCGTTTCGAAAAGGTCAACTACGCGGGCGTCTCCACCAACAACTACGCGCTCGACGAAATCGAGTACTAAGCGTATGGAAGCCCGAGCGCGCGAGCGCGAGCGCGGGGCGCCTCGCGAGGGTGGACGACTCGGATTCATCGCTCGTCGATGAGTGCGCGGTGCCCACTCGCGATGCGTCGCGCATGCGTCGCGCGCTAGGATTAGTCGGCGAATTTTAGTAGGTTTTGTGCATCTCACAACACGCATAAGAAAGTAAAACGATAGACGTCCTCCGCGAAAACTTCCTCCAGGCGGGCCCGGCGCTCGCAGAGTACATGGCTATGTCGCATTAATGTGACTGTTTACCCATATGTACACACACACACACGCACAGTTCGTAACACCCCACCATCGCCGCAGAGGACGCCGCGACGGCCGACATGCGCGGTGGGTCCGAAACGGACGCCGTCCGCGTCGCGGATGAGCGCCGTCGACTCCTCGGCGCGTCCGTGACGTCGAAACCGTCGCCGTCGGCGCCGTCGACGGCGCTGTCGTCGTCGACGTTTTCTCGGTTGAACGATGATGATGTTGACGCCGACGAAGAGAACTTGGGTGCGACTACGAGCGACGACGACGTCGAGTCGCGGTGGTGGTCCATGCCGTCATCTTCGTCGTCGTCGTCGTCGTCGTCGCGGGGGTCTCGTCGCGGGTCGGGCATCGCTTGGGGCGTCGCGTGCGCGGCGATCGTGGGCGCGGCGTGCGTGTTGGGCGGTTCGCGTAGTAGAGGCGGTTTAGCCGCGCTCGGGGACCCAGACGGCGCGGCGACGTCGACGGCGCGGTTGAGGGACATGGATGAGTTGGAGTTTTCAATGTCGCCCGAGGCGGATCTAGGGAAGAATCACAAGAGCTGGCGGGATGATAAGTTTAGCGAGCTCGAGGTGGACGACAAGGCGATGCGCGACGAGTGGTTGGAAAGCAGACCGGCGAGGGCGAACAAGGAGCACGAGGAGGAAGCGAGACGATACGCCGCCAAGTTGAAGAGACAGTGGGACGAGTTGAAGAGTGATGATGATTCTAGCGACGCGCAAGATATCGTTTGGATGGTTCAAACGGCTGAGCGCGCCAACGTAGCGATGGACGCCAGAGGGTTGTGGGCGCCGAGGAAGATGGGCGAGAGACAGTCATCGACGTGGTTGTTTTCTACGCCCAGGGCGCCGTCGCTCGGGCAACAGTTGTGGCCGGCGAAGGGTGGGAATAAACCACTGCATTCGCCTGCGCACAGAGAGGCGGCGGTGTTTAACGCGTGTCCGAATCTCGTCTACTTAGGTGCGGCGCACGGGGCGGATTCGTGGCGGACGTTGGTGCGACAAGTGGGCTTTGCGCACGGCTTGCGAGGGGTGACTTCGAGCACCAGTGACACGTTGGTTGAAGTTAGGACAAAACCAAGAGGGCCAAACTTTGTCATTACTGGCGATGATGGCGGGCAGTTGACGTACGCGGCGACGGAAAGGGCGTTTGGTTCCTTGCGATCTCGCAGCGGCGTCCCGCTCGCCGCTTCGACAGAGGTGTTTCTCATTGCCGGTGTTCGAGACCCGTTGCATAGAGTCGTCGAAGCCTACATGCAGTACGGCATCGCGAGACGGGGGTGGTCTCCTAGCGTAGAAAACTTCAAGGAGTTTGCGTTTGGCAACTTTGGAAGACGAGCGCATGTATCAAACTTGCAGTTCAAATTGCTCGCGCCAACCAAACTGCTGACAAAGATGGATCGAGTAGACAAGGATGGCAAAGTGACCCCGTCGTCGGTGACGAACGAAGACATCCTCAGCGTGTTGAACATGTACGATTTGGTTGTTACGCCGACGCACGAGCTCACGGCTCGTTTGCTCATGAAGCAAATGCTCTACAGAATCATTTCCGTGCGGCAACTGCTTTCGCCGCCAGAGGTTGGTTTTGGCAACCTGGACAAGTACGGCTTCAAACGCATGTTGTTCCAGGACGACTTAACGACGGCGCTCCCCGCGGAATTAGTCAGCTACATCGATAGTCAAGGCTTCAAGAAGAGATTCAACAGATTGAACTCGATTGATGCGAGACTCTACCGAGCGGCGGAGGCTCGTCTACTACGAATGTGGCACGAAAATCAAAGAATTTCAGAGTTTTTGCAGTGGCGAGAAACCATCCACGATTGGGTCATACCAAAACTTCAGTCGAGCGCGTCTTACAACGACGCTTTGAAGGATACGCACGCGCATCCGAGGAAAGCTCCAAAGTGCGCGGAAGGCGACGAGCAAGAGTGCTCCACCAAGTTTGAGGCGCAAGCCGACGGCTTTGTCGCAGAGTTGCAAGAAGCTCGCGATCGAGTCTGCTTGAGCGAGAATCACGGATGCTTATCTCGACAAGTCATCAATTTAGGCATTTCGCATTACAAAACTTCTCGAGCGGCGGAACTAGGGACTCTGGTGAACAAGAGACAAACGCGTGCGTCCTACGGCGTCGATTTGGCTGCGAAGTGCGCGGAACAAGCATTTGTCAAGGATGTCCAATTCTGCCCTTCAAACTCAACCATGGGCTCTGGTCTCATCGGTAAACGCATGATACAGATGGCGAAGGCGCTTTATCTCATCTGCGCGAGAGGAAGTTGCAAGTCTCTCTGCGTTCCGATTGATTGGAGAGATAAAGTTCACGTCGTGGACGGCACCAAGGTGGACGCGTGCCTCGGGCTCGACTCTCATGTGACTCATTTCAGGCGTGCGACTCTCTCGCATGGCGCTGTGGTGGCGCACGCAAAGCAAGCGAACCACCACCACATCGGTGTCGTCGAAGCAGACGCGTCTTTCGTCGATCCAGTTGCGGAGGAGCACCCGAAATACAAGGCCCACGAGGCGATTCGATCCGTCGCGGAGCTTCTCACCAACTCAGAGCAAGCGAGCGATGCGGCGTTTACCATTATTAGATTAGGTTACAGAGCGTGGGAGTTTGAAGTCGGTTTTACCGCATGTCCTTACGGCTGCGGATGCCGCTACAACGCTGAATTGACGAAATCGGACGCCTTTTGCACCGTCACTCGAGCGCAGTGCGATTTGCGAGGATCGCACGCCTACATCCTGGGGCGCGATTCGTACTCTCTCTTCCTCGAACCTGTGCTCAGCAGAAAAGCCGTCAACAAGGTGATCGACTTTAACGTCTTCCAGAGATTCCCACAACAAGTCATCATGAGCCCGATGCTCGCCGTACAAACCACCGCCATCACCAGCGCGGATTTCGTCCAACCCGAGCGTCAACGCGCCGACTCGGATGCCTTTATAGAAACATGCCGCGTACACTAGTCACCCGCGGGTGCCACCACACCCCGGGAAAACACGTTGTGAATCGATATCTCCAACGCGTTAGCGCCACACCGCGCCGACCTCTCGCGCTCCGATCCGTTCCCATCGCCTTCGCGTCTTCGCGTTCCAAAAATGAAGTCCATCCGTACCCATCCCACTCCTTTTTGAGTCACACACGGTCAACACGCACACTTCGGACACGTGAACATTGAACCGTCGTTTGACTCGTCGTCGATGGACTCGGTCGTTCGCGGGCGCGCTGGATGGAGCGCTTCGTCGTTCCCAGGACGCGCCCGCCGCCCGGTCGTCACACACCGAAGACGAGAGTCGGTCGGTCGTCCGCGCGCGCGACCGAGCGAACGTAAGACGCCGCGCGCGACCCGCGAGCTCTGAGAAGGGCGCGCGCGCCGACGCGGGACGCGCGAGAGGGCGTCGTCTGTCGTTCTCGTGACGCATTCTTGTTGAAGAGAGGTTTGCCCTGCCGCCGCCGGGTGAAGAGCGCTTTTTCACTCGAGACGACTTTTGTATCGCTCGGAGCCGGTGGATACGACGAAGCGACGCGATGCCGACGTTTAGAGACGATATGGCGACGTCGTCGCGGGATGCGGCGGCGATTGAGTTTACGAAGACGCCGTTCGTGCCGGCGACGACGCCGAGGAAGATTCGCAGCGTGAGGTTCTCGCTGATGAGCGACGCGGAGATCGGTCGAGCCGGGGTGTTTCACGTGTGCGAGAGGAACTTGTATCAGATGCCGCAGCGAACGCCGATGCCGAATGGTATTCTAGATCCGCGAATGGGGACGACGGATAAACGAGGTGGGGAGTGCGCGACGTGTCGGGGGAGTATGGTGGACTGCGCGGGGCACTTTGGGTACATCAAGCTCGAGCTTCCGGTTTTCCACATCGGGTACTTCAAGAATATCATTTCGATTTTACAGTGCGTGTGTAAAAAGTGCTCGGGGGTTTTGATGAATGAGGACGACGCGGCGGTGTTTTTGAAGAGGTACAGAAGCCCAAAGCTGGAGATCAACCAGAGGAGGGCGTTGAATAAAAAGTTTGCCGACAAGTGCAAGCGGTGCCGTTTGTGTCCGCACTGCGGAGATTACAACGGGGCGGTCAAGCGCGCGGGGCAGACGCTCAAGATTGTTCACGAAAAGTATAGCAAAAATCCGGCGCTCTTGGAGGAATTCATGAAAGAATTTGAGACGGCGTTAAAGTACAACGAGTCTCTCAGAGCGTCGCTGCCGCGAGTTCAGGATGACTTGAACCCGATTAGAGTTTTGGGAATCATGCAGCGCATCAGCGATAAGGATTGCGAGCTTCTGGACATTGCGAATCGCCCTGAAAACTTGTTGCTCACGCACCTCGCCGTGCCACCGTGCTGCATTCGTCCGTCCGTGGAGATGGATGGCATTTCGGGGTCAAACGAGGATGATATCACCATGAAGCTGATTCAGATTATTGAAGTGAACAACGTTCTGCGACAAGGTTTGGAGAAAGGTTTGGCCATCAACAACCTCATGGAAAACTGGGACTTTTTACAGATTCAGTGCGCCATGTACATCAACAGCGAGCTCCCGGGACTGTCTCTGCAGTACCAAGGTCCGGGCAAGCCGCTTCGAGGTTTTGTCCAAAGATTGAAGGGTAAGCAAGGGCGTTTCCGGGGTAACCTGAGCGGTAAGCGTGTCGACTTCAGCGCAAGAACGGTCATTTCACCGGATCCAAACCTTCGCATCGATGAAGTGGGCGTGCCCATTCACATAGCAAAGACGATGACGTACCCCGAAGTCGTCAACAAGCACAACATTGCCATGCTCAGAGAGCGTGTGCGAAACGGCATGTCTACGCACCCTGGTGCCAACTTTGTCAAATTTGTGGGCGGTGGTATGCAATACTTGAAGTATGGTGACCGACGCAAAATTGCGAGTGAGTTGCGTTTTGGTGACATTGTCGAACGTCACATTCATGACGGCGATATTTTGCTCTTTAACCGACAACCGAGTTTGCACAAAATGTCAATCATGGCTCACAGAGCTCGCGTCATGCCGTGCCGTACACTCCGATTCAACGAATGCGTGTGTACGCCGTATAACGCTGATTTCGACGGTGACGAGATGAACATCCATTGTCCTCAAACCGAAGAAGCGCGAGCCGAGGCACTCGAGCTCATGGGAGTCCATCACAACCTTTGCACTCCGAAGAATGGTGAAATTCTCATCGCGGCGACGCAAGATTTCTTGACTGCCGCCTTTTTGCTCACGTGCAAAGACGCATTCTTTGACCGCTCCCAGTTTGGAGCTCTCGTCGCGTATATGGGTGACGCACTCCTCTCTGTGGACTTGCCGACACCAGCCATGGTCAAGCCGATTGAACTTTGGACTGGTAAGCAAATCTTCAACGTCCTCATTCGTCCCAAGGTGTCGGATCAAATTTTTGTCAACCTCGAGGTGGCTGAGAAGTTGTACAACAAAAAGGACAAGGAAATGTGCCCAGACGACGGATACGTGTGCATTCAAAACTCTGAGGTCATCTCTGGCAGACTCGGCAAGGCAACTCTAGGAAGCGGCAACAAGGCTGGTTTGTTTTATACATTGAACCTGGAATATGGTCCGCAAGCCGCCGCCAACGCCATGAACCGCCTCGCCAAGCTTAGCGCTCGCTGGCTCGGCACTCGTGGGTTTAGCATTGGCATTGATGATGTGACGCCGGCGCAAGATCTCGTTGAAGAGAAGCAGCGAAGAATTGATGAAGGTTACGCGACGTGCGACGACCGCATTGCATCGTACCAAAAAGGCACCTTGACGCTACAAGCTGGCTGCAACGCCGAGGAGACGCTGGAAGCTGAAGTGCTTGGCGTGCTGTCTTCCGTTCGTGAAGCTGCAGGAAACGCTTGCTTAAAGGCTTTGCCGCGTCGCAACGCACCTCTCATCATGGCTCTGTGTGGCAGTAAGGGGAGTACCATTAACATTTCGCAAATGGTTGCGTGCGTCGGTCAGCAAGCCGTGAGTGGCTCGCGTCCTCCTGATGGGTTCGTTGAGCGTTCTCTCCCGCACTTTAGACGTGGTGAAAAGACGCCCGCAGCCAAAGGTTTCGTTGCCAACTCTTTCTTTTCTGGCATGCGCCCGACAGAGTTTTTCTTCCACACCATGGCTGGTCGCGAAGGTCTCGTAGATACGGCGGTCAAGACGGCGGAGACTGGTTACATGTCCCGTCGTCTCATGAAGGCTTTGGAAGACCTCTCGTTGCTGTATGACGGTACCGTCCGTAACTCTATGGGTGGCATCGTTCAGTTGCGTTACGGTGATGATGGCATGGAACCGACGTTGATGGAAGGTCACGACGCGCAGCCGGTTGAGTTTAAGCGCTGCTTGATGAATGTGATGGGACTTTACCCGTCGAAGGAAGAGGCACCCGCCACAAAATCCATGTTAGATGCGGCGCTCACGAACTTGCGACAAAAAACTCGCATTGTTGGCGCTGAAGGCGACGATGATAAGGATAACCTCGTGTACGGCGTCGGCGTGGCGCAGCTCTTCTATGATCAAATGAGCGCCTTTATGACCAAGGAGATTGAGGACCAAGCCGTGAATGGGAGAAAAATCACGCGTACTCAAATGGATGCATTCTTAGACGCGTGCATGGAAAAGTACACGTCTAAGCGAGTCGAGCCAGGTACCGCAGTCGGCGCGATTGGCGCGCAATCTATTGGTGAACCGGGTACGCAGATGACGCTCAAGACGTTCCACTTTGCTGGCGTTGCCTCGATGAACATTACGCTCGGCGTGCCGCGCATCAAGGAGATTATCAACGCCTCCAAGTCGATTTCCACTCCAATCATCACCGCATCATTGGTGAGCGAGAAGGATGTCACCGCTGCTCGCGTCGTGAAGGGTCGGGTTGAAAAGACGACACTAGGGGAAGTTTGCTCAGAAATCAACGTGGTCATTCGATCCAGCGATCTGTACCTCGAACTCATCCTCGATCTCGACGCTATCAATCAGCTACAGCTTGACGTTACAGTTCATTCTGCACGCGACGCTATTTTGGCGACTTCGAAACTCAAGCTTAAACCGACGAATGTGCTCATCGCGAGCGAAAACATTATCCACGTGTTACCTCAAGAAGACGTTGTCGACGAAGGGCGCGCGCTGTTTACGCTTCAACATTTGCGCTTGGCTGTTCCGAATGTTATCGTTCAGGGCATCGCATCCGTTGGGCGCGCAGTAATCAACGACAAAGGAGACGGAACATACAACCTCATCGTCGAAGGCACCAACATGCAAGCCGTTATGGGCGTCGACGGCATCAAGGGCACCGAGACGAGGACGAATCACGTCATGGAGTGCGAACGCGCGCTGGGCATCGAAGCCGCCCGCGCCTGCATAATCAAGGAAATTAACGATACGATGGGTGCGCACGGCATGTCGATCGATAACCGTCACTCGATGCTTCTCGCGGATGTCATGACGTACAAGGGTGAAGTTCTGGGTATCACTCGCTTTGGTATGGCGAAAATGAAGGATTCCGTACTCATGTTGGCGTCTTTCGAGAAGACGACGGATCACCTGTTCGACGCCGCGTTGCACGGACGCACCGATTACATCGACGGCGTCTCGGAATGCATCATCATGGGTATTCCGATGCCGATCGGCACGGGCATGTTCAAGTTGCAACACCGCGCAATGAAGCTCGACATCGACATCAACGTCGACGAGGAGGATGGCAGCGAACAAGTCACTACCAGAGTGACGCCCGAGAAGATGGAAGAGTTACCGAAACGACCGCCACTTCTCTTACAAGGTGGCTTCTGCAGACCGATCGAGGCTGCGTGAAAGGAGACACACTAGATACGTTTAGGATTAGGGATTGTAGGATTGAAAAAATCATTTTTTTAACCAAACTTGGCAATGGTACGCGCGATAATCTTTGCGGCATCCTTCATGTCGTTCAAGCTGCAGTACTCGTCGTCGGCGTGGTACGTGCTCATCAAACCGAAACCAATCAACTGAATATCAAAACCGTTCGACTGCATCTCCGCGACGAGCGGTAAAGAACCAGTCAAGGAGTACGGCTCGGCGACACCCTTGACATCCTTGATGACATCGCACAGCGTAGTGAGGGCAGGTGAGCTCAAGTCGCACGCGATGCCGGTGAGTAGGTGCTCACCCCACTCAAGTTCTAATTTGCCTCTAATCTCTCCACCCTTTCCATCCGGGATGACAAACTTGGAGTAGTCACCCTTTGTTGGAAGTGAATCAATGTCTGCGTTGATAGCCGCGACTTCCGCCTCGATGGCCGCCTTGACGTCAGCCACGGGATAGAAGGGAGTCAAACGAATATCACCCGAGACGGTGGCTTCCGGCGGAATTTGGTTCAACCCTCCGGGGGCGCAGCTAATCTGCGTCGGCTTCATCGTTGAACTCGTAATGAACTTGTAGTCGCGTTCTTCTTGACACGCCGGGAATTTCTCGTAAAACTTGGTCTGAATGCGCTCCGTAGCAGCCATGCCGAGTTCAATCGCGTTGATGCCCTTGTGAGGAAGACCAGAGTGGAAACGGTGTCCCTTTGCCTTCAATGCCCACGTGATGGCACCCGCGGTGCCGATGCACGGCTGGGAATCCGCACAGTCGACCCAAATAACTGGTCCGGGTTTACAATGGTCGAGCTTACCATCTGCCACTAAACCATCGACGCCGATGCCCGGACCGTTCGCCTCTTCACTGGCGATGAAAACGCACGACAACGAGGTGTCGAGGTCAGGCTTTAATTCACCCAATTGCGCAAAGATTGTTGTCATCAACGCGACGTGACCCAAGCAGTCCGTGGTTCCTCTCCCGTACAGCTTGTCTCCATCAATCGTCAGCTTGAACGGATCGACGGTCCACGCCTCTGGGTTCGCCGGAACAACGTCAAGGTGTGAACCCGCGAACGTGAGCTGTTTATCCGCCGAAGCGTTCGGGCCGGATCCCGGATACCTGATGATCACGTTGCCTCTGCCTTCGGCGTACGTCACGTGTTCCACCTCGAGCACGCCTCCAGACTCCTTTCTGTACGGTTTGAGCACCTCCAATACGTGACGAATGGCGTTATCTTCGCGCGGGACGTGCGCGGTGCCGACACCAGTGTTCTGCAAGCCTTGGCTTTCGCCAATCAGGTTGCCCAAGAGAGCGATGAACTTTTCCTCATCGAGCTCGAGCGAGTTTAAAGCGTCGACGGTAGACATGGATCCCGATGCGTCGCGCGTCGTGGACCGACGAAGACGGGATTTGCGAGTGTTCTTACTGAGTCCGGAGCGAGGAGCTCTACGAAGGACGCGAGCAGGGGTGGTCGCGCGCTGGGCTGACGCGAGCATCTAACTGTGAGGAGCCCAGCTTCGGTTCGCCGTCGCTTGATGACAATAATTTCGTCACATCGACGACGATGAGAGTCTGGGCAACGAGGAACGTAGCAATGGATGCAATATTTTCTAAAGTGTTACACATCGACGTCGTACACGGACTCCTTGGCTGCGCTCAACGCTGCCATCGAAACGTGGTGCGCGCGCTCGTATCTCGTTTTGATGGCCATGAGTCTTGTCCTCAGCGTCGAGAGCGATCGTCGGTACGATTTGAGGACCTTGCGAGAGAGGAAACGCATAAAGTTTTTCAATCCACCCTCCACCATGTCCTCCTCTTGTTCGAACACCTTGCCACCGTTGAGCACGACGTCAACGAGATGGATAGCGGACAAGACGCACCAAACTTCTCTCGCATCTGTGGTTTGACCCACGCGCGTGCGCGACAATATTTCGACAGCTTGTATTCTGCGTTCGATGACAGACTTGACATCGTCGTTCGATGTGAGAGAGATGAACTTTGAAATTTCCGTCGTCGAAGCTTTCGACATCTCCTTATCAATCGGCAAGAGGTGTCTGATGGCGAGCGTGGAGACGGCGGCAAGCGAGTCTCTCAAATCTCGTTCTCTGTCGTTCGAACACGGTAGCCATTCGACGATTCGAACCTTTGCGGCGGCACTATCGTAATCAATGTCATCAGCGGTGATTTCAGTCACGTCCAACAAGTAACGAATCGCCTTTGTCTTAAAGACGCTCCACGTCGAGCTCGGCACGGTGGCCAAGAGTGAAGTCGCAGCGCGCTTTACGTGCACGTCGAGCGGTCTAGATCGAGGATCCACAGCAAACGATGCGAGTATTTGAATGATGCGCGCACACCCATCAATGTTATCGAAGCATTGTGCGCCTCGCTCGAACGCATTGTCGCAAACAGCCGCCACGAGATCAAGCGTCGCGAATAGTTGATGGCGTAATCGCGCCGATTCGTTCGCCGAGACTCCCTTTTGCTGTTCCTTCCCTCGCTGTTTGCCATTCTTCGTGGGTGTCACGCGAGTCGTGCTCAAGAAATTGTAAGCACCGAGCGCTCGAAGCGTGTCGCACACCGTGCTCGCGCAGAGGTCCCACTCGGGCGCTTGGAATTTTTCGGCGCGGCGTGCCGCGCTCACCTTGTAATTGCTAAAGCCTTCGTACACCGATCCCCACTTCGGTTCGAAGCCAAGAGCCGCTAACATGGTGTCTCGCGCGGCTAAACTGACATCTCTGGCTTGGCAAGTCGTCGTGACTTCCCACAACCACTCAAAAGTTTCCTCGTCTGCGTCGGAGAAATCGCCGCCGTGCTTCGACCACAGCATCGGCAACCATCTCTCCAAAAGAAGCACGCGCCAGAGATCACCCTCCTTGGCGTCCGGGACGCTCGCTCGTGCCTTTTTGATGAATGCGACGAGCGCGCGTGATCGACAAGTTGGTAAATCGTGGTGCGAATCGTCAGACGACATCGCCTCAACCGTCTCGCTGACGCTTGCGAATGCGCAATCATTCAACGTCTTAAACGTATCCTCAATGACGTACGTCTCACCAAACTTTGACTCTTCATCATTCGCCTCGAGCGCCTTCGCTAACGCCTCCTCCGCCTCCCTCTTACTCTCCATTTTTGCCTTTTCCAACTCTTCTCGTTTTCGTCTTTGAATCTCAGCGTCGTCCGCTCTCCGTCTCTCGAGTATCTGCATCGTCCTCGCCTCCGCCTCCGCTTCCTCCTCCGCATCCGCGAGTAACGCCTCCAAACTCATCCCTTTCCCCCTTTTCGACGCCACCGATCCCTCTTTCCCGGCGCTTCCACCGTTTCTCTTCGCAGGCATTCGTTTCGGCTTGCCCGAGTTGGACGTCGGTGAAGTCAACCCTCGCGCCGCCAACGCCGCGCCGAAATCGAACTCGTCCAGCTCCTCCGCCGTCAACCCAATCGTGCCCAGCGCGTCTCCACCGCCGCCTGACCCGCCGTCGCTCGTCTTCGTCCCGCGTTTCGCGGCTGAACCGTTTCCAATCTTAACCGCCTTCCTCTTTTTGCCTCCCGCGAACATTGGTGACGACATTCCACCGAGCAACGCGGCGTCATCCTCATCATCGATACCGTCGTCGTCGTCGTCATCGTCGTCACCGATGTCGCGTTTCGCGTTATGCGCGTCGCGCGTCGGCATGTTCGTCGGCGTCAACTGTCGTCTGTCGCGTGTGTTTCAAACATTAATCCATCTAAAAACCACTCGAGTGGACACTTTTTATATGATTAAACAGTATAGTACAGACCCCAAGGAGGTTGTGGATAGCGTCGAGCCCGCGCTCACACGCCGACGCGACGCACGCGCGCAGTCGGACGGACGAACGCGCGCGCCACGATGTTGACGACGACGACCCTCCCGACGATCGCATCGCTCACGGCGCGATGCGGTGTCATGGCGCGCGGTGGCGCGCACCGGTGGATGCCGATGACGTCCACCACCTGCGCCCGACGTTCGCGAAGCGGCGCCGTCGTCGTTCGCGCGGATGGCACGCCCGCAGCGTTGCCGCCGCTGGAACAGCGGGTGGATTTGCGCGTCGGCAAAGTGCTGAGCGCGAAGAAGCACGAGGAGGCGGACAAGTTGGTGCGTGTGTCGAAACGAGCTCGACGCGTGACTTTACCGACGCGCGTTTGTTTGTTTGCTTGCTTGGATGAAACGATGACTGACGGATGCTTCTCGCGACCGACGCGCGCAGTACATCGAAGAGATTGATGTCGGTGAACCCGAGGGACCGCGGACGATTTTGAGCGGTCTCGTGCCGTACATGTCAGCGGAGGATTTGACGGGTAAAAACGTCATCGTGTTCGCCAACCTCAAGGTGCGCGCGCGTCGTTGATGAATCAACAACGATGCGACGACTGCGCGGTGTTTCTCCACCCATCGATACGCACACACTAACATTTATCGTCTTTCCGTATCACGAAACGCGAACGCAGGCTCGTAAACTCGCCGGAATTCCATCGCACGGTATGATTCTCGCCGCTTCGGACGATTCGCACGAACGCGTCGAGCTCCTCGTCGCTCCCGAGGGCGCCGTCATCGGCGAACGCGTTCGATTCGGTGAGTCCGACGAACCGCAGGCGGAACCGCAAACTCCGAACCAATTGCAAAAGAAGAAGACGTGGGAGGAGTTGCAACCGCTCTTGGTGACGGATGACGCGTGCGTCGCCACGTACAAGGGGGTGCCGATGATGACGTCGGCCGGCGCCGTCAAGTGCGCCACGCTCACAAAGGCAAACATTGGATGATTTATTAAAAAACGAAAACCAGTAATAAACGACGGATTCGTCTGCGATGCGACTGACGCGGTCGCGTCGTCATCGATTCGAACCTAAACGCTCGAGTCGGTTAACCGACGCTTCACTCTTCGCTGCGCCGCGAATCAGTCACTCATTTCCTTCACCTGATGATCGACCCGACGACGATGGAATACCCCACCGGCGCGGGCATCTTGCGCCCCTTTCTCGGCGTGAAAGAGCGCCGACGATCGTCCTCCGCCAAGGTGACGCTCGGGGACGATTTACGAATGGCGACCGACGCGCTCGGTGCTAAAGCCTTGGCCAAGCACGGCATCTCTGTCGTCGTCTTTTCCGCTCATTGTCTCAAAGTAAACCGCCGTGACGAGCTCAAGAGACGCATCCTCGTCGTCAGCGACGTCGGGGTGTTGCTCATGGATGAACGGACGAAGAGAATCCGACGGAAATTTGCGTGGAAGGATTTGAAATGCGTGCGAATGAGCGTGTACGCGGATGATTTCTTCGCGCTCATCGCTCCGGATGAGTACGACGTCTTGTGCGCGTGTAATCGGAAAACAGAAGCCATCGTGGCGATGCGGAAGATGTGGAAACGATATCATCGGAGCGCGGGGACGGGTGCGGTGGATGAAAACGAGGTGGAGCTCTCGGTCGAGGCGAGCGAAAAGTTTACGTTCATGGCGTCGGCGACGAGGGAGAGAAGGGTGGAATTCGTGCGCGTGGGGAATGGTGACGTCGATGTGGACATCGTAGACGTCGATGAGGACGTCGACGAGGATGAGGAGGACGAAGAGGCGTAGTAGAGACTTGCGCCGCCGTGATAACGACATAGATTATTTTAGCTTGTACAGTAACAACTACAAACGGTTTGGACGTCGCTCGTCAGCCCGGTCCAACCTTCGGAATGTCGTGGTGCTCTGTGAGTTTGCTCAGCTTTTCGTTAAACTCACGAACTTTATCCTTGTGAGATTTACTCGCCATATCCTTAATCATTCGCGCCTCGTGCGCCTTCTTATACGCTTCCTCGTACGCCTTCTCCGCCTTGGTTCTCGTATCCACGTACCCGGACGCGTCCGCGCGTCCGCGATCCTCTCTGTCCTGTTTCCGTTCAAAAACACGCCATCGCGATGCATCGTCAGTACACCAGTCGAATTTCACGTCGCGAAATCGTGTATCGCGTCTCTGTCGTCGTCGAACTGCGCACCTCCTTCTTCTCCTTCTTTTCGCGCTTTTCCTTTTTACTTCGCTTCTTCTCCTTCTTCCCGACGCCACCTTTCACGGCGACGCCCTTGAGCGTGAGTTTCCCGCGCACGACGTGGTCGTACGCGTCATCCCCGCCCATATCGATCGAATCGATCGAACGGAACGGCGCGTCGGCGTCGGCGTCGGCGTGTGCGACGAACGAACGAACGAACGAACGAACGCGCAGTTCGTTTCACGAGCCCAAACCCCACCGAACCCTAACTCACTTATAAAAACTAACCCACAGTATACGTATTTTAGTATATAACAACGCGATATACTCTAAAACACGACACGCGTACAAAAACTCGTTGATGCGTATTTTTCCGCGCGATACGAGACACCGCGACGCACGCACGACCGCGCGACCGACGCCGCCGCGCCGCACGACCGCCGCCGCGCCGACGACCTCTTCCCATCGCGTGCGCGTGAAACGACGCGTCGCGACGCACGCACGGACGCTCGGACGCACGGACGCGCGGGAGGGAATCAACGCGTCTCTTCTCACGCGGAGACGGACGATTTGTTTTGCGCGTCGCGCGCGCGAAGGGACGAAGGACCGAAGCGCACGGACGCGACGACGCGCGCGCCGCGGAACCGGTGAAAGCGAATCAAGAAAAATAGCGCCGACGCCATGAGCTCGGGTGGGAGCGCCGGGTTGGAGCTTCGGGTCGGGAATAAGTACAGACTCGGACGGAAGATCGGAAGTGGGAGTTTCGGTGACATTTACCTAGGTGCGTCCTCGACGTTTGGATTGGGTTTCGGTTGGTTTGGGCGGGTGATTTAAACGCAGCCGCGCGGGTGAACGCGCGACGGTGCGATGCGCGCGCGCGCACGCGTCGGTGTCGTTGGTCGAATATCACCCGGGGTCGTGTCATCCTTGAGACGACTGACTGATCGCGTGACGCGGGGATACTCGAACGCAATTTTGACTCGGACGCGAGCGGCCGACTGACTTTGTTTTTTCTTTCGCGTAGGTACACACATCAAGACGAATGAGGAGGTCGGGATCAAGTTGGTACGTTATTCGCGTTCTCGAGCGCGTCGTCGTCGTTCGTACATTTATGTTTGTTTGGTTGAGTACTGACGTCGTCTGTTTGTTTTTCTCGACTTTGCAGGAGAGCTGCAAAACGAAACACCCGCAGTTGTTGTACGAGTCGAGGTTGTACAAAATTCTCCAAGGTGGAACCGGAGTGCCGAATGTGAGGTGGTACGGAGTGGAAGGTGATTATAACATCATGGTGATGGATCTGCTGGGACCGTCTCTCGAGGATTTATTCAACTTTTGCAACAGAAAGTTGAGTCTCAAGACGGTGCTGATGCTGGCGGATCAGTTGGTGTCGAGAATTGAGTACGTCCACAGCAAAAGTTTTATTCACCGTGATATCAAGCCGGATAACTTTCTCATGGGACTCGGTAAGAGGGCCAACCAAGTGAACATCATCGATTTCGGTCTCGCGAAGAAGTACCGCGATCCCAAGACGCACTTGCACATTCCGTACAGAGAAAACAAAAACTTGACGGGAACGGCGAGATACGCGAGCATCAACACGCACGTTGGGATTGAACAGTCTCGACGCGATGACTTGGAATCGCTGGGCTACGTGCTAATGTACTTTTTACGCGGTTCTTTGCCGTGGCAAGGTTTGAAGGCGGCGACTAAGAAGCAAAAGTATGAAAAGATTAGTGAAAAGAAGATGACGACGCCCATCGAGGTCCTGTGCAAGGGTTACCCGCCAGAGTTTGTCACCTATTTTCAAGTCGTTCGATCGCTGAGGTTCTCGGACAAACCAGACTACTCTTACTTGCGCAAGTTGTTCCGCGACCTCTTCATCCGCGAGGGATACCAGTACGATTACGTGTTTGACTGGACCATTCTTAAGTACCAGCAGACTCAAGCGTTGACGCGACCAACCGCTGGGGTGTCCGGCGGACAGGCAGGACCGAGCGGGGAGCAAGGTGAGCAAGACGCCACTTTGCGTCGCACGGCGTTGGATCGCAACGCAAGCCGCACGGGTGGAGCTGCGGTGGGCCGAGTTTCTGAGAAGAAGGAGGTTGAGCGAACATCTTCGTTCACTCGTAACTACGATCGCCAACGGTCGAGCTCGCGACCGCTGGGAAGTAGAAAGGAAGAAGAGTTCGACGCGCGAGGATACAATTGATCGGTTTCCTATGTAGTTTTAGTTTATCGCACGTACACTAACGCCCTCCGCATTG
>Ga0255774_10000477_pt1 | contig 35819 bp, 17 predicted proteins | sample 101ome_17_FD_179972 | JGI IMG/M metagenome (GOLD analysis project Ga0255774, IMG submission 179972) | Coastal salt marsh microbial communities from the Groves Creek Marsh, Skidaway Island, Georgia - 101407AT metaG (version 2) | ecosystem: Environmental > Aquatic > Marine > Intertidal zone >... | reverse complement strand
CTCTCGCGCGTCGCGATTGGTTGGTAAAATTAAATTCGTCGCGAACCGTCGATGCGCGCGCGTGACAAGACGTCGGCGCGTCGATCGGTCCGAGATGATGATGATGATGATGATGACGGTTCGTGCGTTGACGGACGGACGAGCGACACGGCGCGGCGCGTCACCGCGCGGATGGAACGCGAAGAGGAGGAAGAAGAAGAAGAAGAAGAAGAAGACGGAGGAGATGAAGAAACGGGGACGGACGACGACGCGATGTGGACGTGGCGACGGTGCGGGACGACGAACGACGCGGGGTGCGAGTGGGGACAAGACGGGCGACGCGTGCGCGTGCGCGTGAAACCGTGGACGCGGTTGGAAACCGCGAAGACGCGGACGTGGGTCGGACGAGGTGCGCGCGGCGATCGTTTTTCCTTTACGCTCGTTCGTTCGTTCGTTCGTTCGCTCGTTCGCGGGACCCGGCGCGCGGTTCGGTGGTACTGACGAAGCGATCGATGGATGGACGCGGTAGCGACGCGCGCGAGTCTGACGGTCAACGCGTCGCCGTACGCGTTTTCGTGTGATTTGTACGGCGACATCGTCGCGGAGAAGACGCGGATGAAGATTTGCGACGCGAAGGGTGTCGTGGAGTTTGAGTGCGAAAAAGCAAACCCAGGGGTGGTGTGGGCGCGGTTGACACCTCCAGAGGGAACGGCGGAACGGATTCGCGCGCGAAGAGTCAAAGCGGAGCGAGACGCCGAGACGCTCGCGGAGATGGCGGCGGAACGCGCGGCGGAGGAGAAACGACGCGTCGCGAGAGCGTTTCTGGAGAAACAATGGGCGATAGAGGATGCGCATCGCGCGTCGTCGTCGTCGACGACGTCGATGTCGATATCATCACCGAAGATTGAGACGACGACGAAGAAACCGTCGATGCGGACGCCGACGCCGACGAATAATACGCCGACGCCGACGCCGCGCCGCGATGCGAAACCTCGCTCGACCGCACCGCGCGCGCCGAAACCTCGTCCGATGACATTGATTGACGTCGCGATGACCCCGTGTCAATCCCTTCCCGCCCGTCATCCGATCGATCAGATGTAACCAAACGTGAAGAAGGCTTTCCTTCGCGCTGACGAGGACAAAGAGCACCCCCCCACGCGCGGACAAACCAACTTCACACGCCGCCGCCGCCGCCGCGGCCGCCGACGTGTGACGCGCACCCGCGATCGAGGACGGATGTCGTCGTCACCGTCGTCCGCGAGACTGGTCCGATCAACCTTCCGCGCGCTCTTGCGCACGGCCCGCGCGTTGGAAAACGAAGCGCATCGTTTGGGAGCGTCGCACCCGCACGACGTTTTCACCGAAAACGAAGCGATGAAACTCCGCGACGTCGTCCCCGAGTACGCCAAAGCGAAAGGAACGATGCGGGAGATTATATCCAACGAGTTTCGCGCGGTGTCGGCGGATGAGGAACACTTTAAACAGCGGTTAGACGCGGCGTTGGTTGTGCTCGGGGTGACGCGAAGCCGAGCGAGGTGTTTGGGAGAGTTGGTTCGAGAACCGAGCAGCGTGACGACGACGAATGGGATACGGGTGAAAGTGTCGGCATCGCTCGTACCGGCGCAAACGTCGCCGACGATGGATCGGTACGTGTACGGGTACGAGGTGGAGATTACAAACTTGAATGAGGAACCGGTGCAAGTGGTTTCGCGCGAGTGGAGGGTGGTTTGCGAAAACGGATCGGTGGAGACGATTCAAGGCCAAGGCGTGGTTGGGGAACAACCGACGCTCGGACACAATGAGAGCTTTTCATATTCCTCGGCGTGCGTGCTCAAACGGATCCGAGGGGCGATGAGTGGGAAGTACATTTGCGTCGCGCAAGACAGCAAACGAGTCATCGAGGCAAACATCGACGCCTTTGCTCTCGCGCCGCCGAGGACGAGGACGAGGGCGTTATCTCGCGACGACGACGACGACGACGACGAGTTTGAGGAAGACGACGACATAGAGGCTCTCACGAGGGCGTCTCCTCGTTGATTATTCGTTATTCATTCATCGATCGAAGAATCAAACAAACGTGTATTCTTTAAAATTTTTGTTGTAAAACATCGCCTCTTCTTCTTAGCCACAACCGTTCGCTCTGTCCGTCACAACCATGCGTGCGCGCATCTCCCCGCGCCCCGCGCTCCGCGCCGATTCGCTCTCGTCTTATCGTTCGAACGCCCCGTCGCGGTGCACCGTCGAACGCGTCGTCTCGGTTCGCCGTCGTCGACGCGCAAAGATGACACCGCGCGCCGGGCAAACTGTTGATGGATACCCAGAAGAGATGACGCACGCCGCGAGAGCCGTCCAACTCGCGGGATCTCTGTGCCGAAAGGTGCAGTTTGCGTTGCAACGCGGTGAGCAGGTGAGCAAGAGCGATGATTCGCCGGTGACGGTGGCAGATTTCGCGGCGCAGGCGGTGATCTCGTACGCGCTGGCGCGCGAGTGTCCGAGCGTCGGGCTCGTCGCCGAAGAGGACGCGGGGGAGATGCGAACGGCGGATGGAGCGGGATTGCGCGCGCGAGTGACGGCGATGGTGAATGATGCGTTGTCGGGCGTCGTTGATTCGCCTCTGACCGAAGAAGAGGTGATGGATGCGATCGATCGAGGGGCTACGGTTGGAGGAAAGACGGGTTCGTTTTGGATTTTGGATCCCATCGACGGTACGAAAGGGTTCATAAATGGTCGTCAATACGCCATCGCGTTGGCGTTGATGGAAGAAGGAGAGGTGACTGGTGGTGTACTCGGGTGTCCAAACATGCCGAGCGATAAAATTCCGAGGGGTGCGACGGAGATTCCGACGGCGTCTCCGGGATGTATGTTCGTCGCGTATAAAGGATGCGGAACTACGGTGAGCGCTTTGGACGCAGAAGAGCCGCTCAAGGAAGGAGTGAAGATCACCACGGCTAAGGTGACTGATTCGCGCGAGGCTACGTACATGGAGTCGTGGGGAGACTCCATCGTCGCTGATCACGGGTTTACGAGTTCGCTGAGCGCGAATATGGGAATGACGTCTCCGCCGGTGAGAATAGACAGCATGGCGAAATACGGAGCTCTCGCTCGCGGGGACACGAACATGTACCTTCGATTTCCACCCGTGACGTACAGAGAGAAAGTTTGGGATCATGCCGCGGGGGCCATCGTCGTACAAGAGGCGGGAGGTGTCATCACCGACGGTGTCGGTAAGCCACTCAATTTCTCTAACGGCCGCTTCTTAGACATTGAGATTGGCATCATCGCAACTTCCACCCCCGAGCTGCACGCGACGCTGATGGAGACGATATCCAAGGTTCGTGCGACGTAGTAAGTACATCATCATCATGATAATCTAGCTAATTGTTTAATCACATTACATAGTTTTCTTAGCGTTGCGCACTTTTTGAAGGCGATACCGTAGCATCTCAACAATCTGCGCCTTGCTTTGAGTCGCTTGTCCTACGTACACATACTTGTCTGCTAACCAGTCTAGCTTACCCAACATGACGGCTAGACCGACGTCCAAGAACCCGACGCTGTCAAAAATCAATCCGTCATTCTTCGCAAAGTCCTCGAGCGTTTCGATGAATTTCTCTGGTAGTTCAGACCAGTGCACCTTTGAGTTTACGTGGTGCACCGTGTGGTATCCGTCGTTGAAAGTCACCTGATTGTCCGGATGGTTGATAGCGCAGTACGACATTCGATATTCGCAGTGAGGACTATCGGGATCGACGAACATGTGCTGCGACCAGCTTCTAAACGTGAGCGTAAAGGAACTCACAATGTGTGGCGCGACAAAAATCCAAAACGCCGCTACGCTATTCACACTGGCAACGCGCGCATACGCAGCGTACGTCGCCCAAAATCCTACCACACACTGCATTGCAAGCCCATATCGCTTCTTTTCAATCGCGTACGTCGGCAACTCAACGAAAGACCCGGCGGTGAACCGCGCCCAGTACGCCACGAAACTCAACCAACTGTCGCGTTGATACCCCGCCGTTGAGCTCAAATCCTTTCCTCGACGTTTGTTCTCTGGGTGCTGCGTGACTGCGTGATAGAGCGTGTACACTCCGCTCGGGATGCCAAAGAGAGGCGCTAAGACTAACGGGGCAACCGCATTCAGCGCTCTCCCTATAAAAACCTGCCGTCTAAAGACGGGCGAGTGCGTCGAGTAGTGCAACGCCAGCACAAATCGACGAAGATACAACCCGTACACCGTCACGAGATACCCCGCCCCGAGCAAATGCGACGGCTGCACCGCGATGAGCGCGAGCGCCATGGCCGGTACTGTGCTCACGATGTTGATTAGAAGGTACACGAGCGGGAAATCTCTCGAGTCTCTCACGATGCTTCGAAGCTGACGCACCAGTGCTGACGTGGGTGGGACGATAAACTCGCGCCGTAACGCGTGTAAATCCTCACACGTGACATCGCGGATGCCGCAGGTACCCACGCGCGCCACCATGCGCGCCTGCGCCGCCATGGTCGTTCGCGCGCGGTCGTTCGCGGCGCGGCGAATGGTGAGGGAGTGGTTCGCATTTGCCCTCTCTTCAAACGGTTGACAGAACAGCGCTCGGGCGCGCGACGAAGGAGGAGAGTTGATACAGCTTGATACAACGCTCGCTGTGTTACTTAATACAAACTTTAAAAACGTGATGATACACACGTAGTGGTGGTAGGGCTGCATAATAGTGCGCGCTCTATCCCACGGTCTCCTCGATCGAGTCGGATAATCCGCCCTTGCCGATGGCGGCGACTGTCTTTGTCTTGCGCGGAGCCGAATACCAGCCGGGCGCGTTGGGAGACATAAATTCGGCACCTCCGCCCGTTTTGGGGCGGAACGGCGCCGGAGTATCGTTAAGCCACTTATCTCTACCACCGACGTCGCGCCAGAATTGGTTTTGAGTCTGGCTGACGTCCCACATGAGGCCGAGATGCTTGGGGAGCGGGGCGAGAGTCGACGCGGCGATGGCGCCAGAGGCAGCCACGGCAGGGACACCGACACCGGGGAACACAGAGTCACCGCATCGCAATAGCTTTGGAATTGGCGAGAGCACACCAGGTTGAGGCACCTCTGGAAGCGGTAAAAAGCCAAAGAGGTTCCCACCGGCAGGCAACGCCGGGCCGTAAGTACCGCGATGGCGTCTCAAGAAGCGCTGATGCGTCTGCGGCGAAGCGTAAACTTCAACTTCGACGCGGTTGCGAATGTCTGGAATGATTCTCTCAATCGCATCCCACAAGATTTCAGCGCGTTCGCGCTTGAAATCCTTGTATTCCTTGCTACCTCTGTCTTTACCTTCCCAAATATCATACGGTTCGCTCCCCGCGGTGTAGACGTGGATGATGTGTTTACCTTCCGGCGCCACTTCTGGATCGAGAACGGTCGGAATAAAAATGGTAATCACGTTTTGCGGGTCGCCAAGTGGTCTGTTCCAGTCGAGCACGCACAGGTGAGACGGATCAAGATCTGGAAGGCCAGTGGCATCGATTCCCAGGAACAAGTGCATGATGCTCCCGAGCGCCGGAATCTCAGACATCTCCTCCTTCCATTCAACGGCTCGGTCGAGTCCTTGGGCGGTGAGTTCATCGGCATCTGGAAGCATCGGTACCGTGTCCCAAATCGTTGCGTTTGACACGACTGCGTGATTCGCCTTGATGACTTTGCCATTGCGAAGACGAACGCCCTTTGCCTCGCCGTCTTCGACGATGATTTCCTCCACGTGCGACTTAAGCTGCAACTCTCCACCAAACTTCTCGAGGCAGTATTGAAGCTTGTTCACGACCGCCTGAGTACCGCCCTCGGGCGCGCATAACGACGCACCCGGTCGATGGAAACCCGGGATGCTATAAATCATCGTCGCTCCCATCGTCCCCTCAGCCGGGAACCCACTGAAAAACGCGAGCATGTCGATCCACTGCTTGAGGAACGGCTCGGTGACGTATTGCCTCGATAATTTATGGAAAGAGTCCAAAATATACGGAATATCCAACATCACGTTTGGATGAGTGAGATAAAACGGAATGGCGATGACAGTGCTCACGAGAAGCCCGGCGTCCTGACGAAGCGCCGTGAGCGGACACGCGTCCAACGCGTCGTACAACGGTTCCAATCTTCCCTTGAGCGCCTTCCACTCTTTGATGGCGAGCTCCGGGTCCGTCGCCTTTTCCCGCAACAAATCACAAAATCCACCCGGCGCGTCGTCATCTCCAGTCTGAAACCTCCAGTGCCCTTCCGGCGTCCACATCGATATCCCGTCGTACGTCTTCACCGGCACCGTTTCCCCCAGCGCGTCGAAAACCATCCGCAACGGATTCCCCGTCGGCCGATCTAACCCCTCCCAAATCGACGGCCCGACTTCAAACTTATACAACGACCCATCCGGCGCCCGATGATCAAACATGTGACAGCACCCACCGGCGAGATAGTGACTCTCGTACACCTTGACGTCGTATCCGTACTTGGCCAACAGCGCCCCGCACGAGAGCCCACCGATACCGCTTCCAATCACCACCACGTCGTGCGTCTCGTCCGGATTCTCCAGAGAAGACGAGCTCTCCGACACCGTCGCGCGCATATGTCCGTTCTCCATCGCGCCGAGTCGTCGTCGACGACCACGACCACGACCACGACCACCGCGTTCACCGAAGAGCTGTCGAACCGCATCGGCTCGTCCGTCCGCACCGCGTTCCCGCGTTCCACCCGTCTTCGTCTTCACGCCGCGTCCGACCCCGACCGAGGACGTCGACATCGCGGACATCGCGGACATCATCATCGTCGTCGCGCGCGCGGGCACCGGGCTCCGTCCGCGCCCGACCGTCGCGCTCTCCCGTCCCGGCGCGTACCGCGAACGACGTCGTATCCATCCACCTCAGCTCACCTCGGGTCGGGTCGGGTGGATGACGCTCGGGTCGTCACGGATGGATGACGCGATCGCGAGTGCATTTCACGAGTCACGACCGGTGGATCGGTGATACACGCGCACACTCGCACACCGCTCTGTGAAAAAGTCGATCGGGATTTTTTGTCGCGCGCGCGCGTGTCTCGGTTGACTCGGCGAGTCGTGACCCGTCGTCGTCGTCGTCGTCCGAGGGTGATGTGCGGGTGATGCGTGGGTGGCTAACAGTGTAAATTTAATTAATGTATCGATACCTACCCGGTAGATTGATTGATTCGCGCGCATGAATGATGCGATGGACGCCAAAGGCGCGGGCGACGACGCGGAAGAGCGCTCGACAGTGCGAGACGCGCGACGAACGGGCGACGCGCGCGTGAGAGAGCGTGCGTGCGTGCGTGAGAGAGAGAGAGCGTGCGTGCGGATTCGACGGATTCGACGGATTCGACGGATCGATACGCCGGTGCGGTGCGGTGCGGTGCGGTGAACGACGTCGCGCGCGATGCCGGCGGCTGCTGGAAAAAGTGCTCCTCCCGCTGCGAAACCGACGACGGCGCGAGAGGCGCTGGCGAGCGTCGGGGCGAAACGAGTGAAGATTGAGTGGCGAGGGGAGAGGATCATCGATGCCGGGGAGGAAGGGTACGACTCGGACGACGATGCCGGGGCGTACGACGGACCGTTCGTGGTGAGGAATAGAGCGGCGGCGAACGGGGAGGTGGAACCCGGAACGGCGTTTGAGGCGTGGCGGCCGAGACCGGGGTTGGACCGGGAGGAGATCGGGGAACGGTACGAGGATTTGGTGCGTCGTGATTTGGACGATCCGTTTCGGGCGAATAACATCATCTTGCGAGGGAAAGGGGATGGGGTTGACTACGTCGGGAAGAATTACACGCACTCGTTGAGCGGCGTCGGCCGAACGTACGAGAGAGAGTACGGCGATCGATCGAGACAGATGATAGGGAGGCTGCGCAAGTCGAGTGGGAAAGATGGCGAATACGTCATGGAGCTCATCCCTATTGCGGGGGGTAAGGTGATTGATCTCGAGGCGCGGTTGCACAAGTACAACTACACGGAGCACAAGAAGAGCGAGTACGCCGACTTGAACGATCCGGCGGTCCGTGCGGCGATCAACGCCAAGCAGCTCGAGGCTTTCGCTTCAGATAAGCGTAAGAGGCAAGTGAATAGAATTAACGCCGCTCGAAAGATGGACCAAGACTCCATCGCATCGCCGCAGATGATGGAGACGCACATCGCGGACGGCGCCGCCAACCTCAAGAGCAGAAACGACCTCATCATCGAGGCTGGCAAGACGAGAAACATTCCGCCGCACGAAGGCGAAGCCACCGAGGCGAGTGACGCCTACCCGGTGACCTCCACGCCGTGCTATCAGCTCTTTGCGAAGCTCCACTGGAAGGAGCTCTTGGACGCCGCAAAGAAGGACAAATTGCAAACAGATGGCAAGTATGAATCGTTGACGGTGTCGTTGGCTGAGACGCTCAAGGGAGGCGCTTCGGCTGTTCTCAACGAACGCGCAAAACTCATCGCTTTCGGTGATGCTTTGTGCAAGCTACTCCCGCGCGATCGCGTCAAGGAGGCGAGATCCACGCTCGCGGATGACGGAGAGACGCAAGTCAAGCCGACGCATCCGTTCATGTACACTAGCGCCGACAACGTCGACCCGGATCTTCAGCGAGCCATCATCGAGGAGTACATGGAGGAGGACGCCACCGGAGATTACCGCCAGTTTGTCATGCCTAAGCACAAGAGGGATCTCATCAGATTGCAGGTGATTCTCATCGCGCTTCGAGTGAATGAGTGGAAGATCCAACTCGGGGAACTGCAGGAACAGCTGCGCATCGACATGAAAGAGTTGACAAACTACACGAGACAGCTCGGATGTAAGTCTGTCTCCAGTGGTAAGAACCCGACGGTGAAGCTCGATCTCATGGGTAAGCCGCTCGCGGCGTACTTGCCAGAAATTCGCGCGCGCGCAAAGCGCGCCAAACCAAGAGAGTAGGAACTTTTGTAAATAGCTGAGTCATATTGAACTATCACAAGGTCGCGAGAACAACGCATCTAATTTTCTTCTTCGTCTCTTCATCGCATGCTCATCACTTTTTTCCTCCTTCCCTCCAAAGTGCAACCCGAAGCGCCTCCTTCGTCGTCCTCGCAGTCCAACGTGCTCCACCTCTCGTCGATCCTCGAGCAATCGAACCGCGGTTTACCCAAAGACTCGTTCACCTCATTGTGCGCCGCACACATCCATCGCTGCAAACCCAACCCCGAAGAGCAATCCGGCGGATTATTCCTCACAATCTCGGCGAAATGTTGCGCGCACTCGCCGCACGGGTACATGCGCGTGAGAATCATAATCAACTCTCTCGCGTCCCTCTCCTGCCTCTTGGTCGGTTCATCCGGAAACTGCGCCGCGAACGTGTGTAAAAACGTCCACGTCGCCCGTCCTAAGTCCTCCTTGCTCGTCTTCGCCCCAGAGTTCGCATTCGCATCGCCACCGCTCGGCAACGTCGTCTCCGTCGCCCCAGTCCCATCCGCGCCCAACCGTCGTCGGTTCGTCAGCGTCCTCGCGTTCGAGCGAAACCCTCCTCGCCGCTGGTTCGGCGCGATCGCCGTGGCGTCGCGCGCGCTCCCGCTCGTCTCCCCCGCGGCGCTTCGCGCGTCTGACATTTTCCTTCTCCCGCGTCGGGTGCGCGCGAGTTCGAAATCGAAACGTCGAGTCGTCGTCTGTCGTCTGTCGCGTCGAGTCTTCAAAACTTGGCACTCACGGCTGACGCCGATGCCGATGCCGATGCCGACGCTCGAGCCGTGAACCACCGATGGAGCGCGGGTCGGATCTCGCGGCGCTCCTCGCGCGTTTGCTCTCCGACGCGTCGAGCGATGCGCTGGCGTCGCACGCCGCCGGGACGGCGACGGAGATACGGGTGCGTCGACGGAACGCGGCGCGTAACGACCTGTTGATTTTGATTTTGATTTTGATTTCGTTTCCGTGGCGACTGACGAACGACGGGACGCGACGAACGCGGCGTGTGATAGGAATCGTGCGAGACGATGACGAAAGATGAACTCTGCGCGCGAGGGAGGGTTGTGTTTAACCGCGAAAAGGGGTTGTTGGCGTACGTGCGAGCCACGGATGGGAGACGCGGACGGGAGTACGCGGGCGGACGGACCAAGGCTTTGGAGTGCGCGGCGGAGTGCGTGACGCGGATGGGAGACGCGTTCGTGGATAGCGTCGGTGCGAATAGCGTGTTGGATTGTTTCGAGACGGCGTCGGCTACTTTTAGAAGAGATGGATCAAACTCGGTCAAGGCTTCGGCGCTGCGGTTGATGATGGCTGCGACGACGTACGGAACGAGAGAGTTGGAATCGGATAAACTCAGAGCGCACGCGAAGATGCTTCGGAGGGACTACGAGCGCGCGACGGGGAGCACGAAAACGGTGCGGGGATTGATACTTCGTTTGCTCGGTGCGATACACGTCGGATTGCACTCGAGAGGTTTGGCGCTCGCGGATGACGAAGCGATATCAGACGTTCCGACGGTTACGTGGCTGTTGATTTCTGCGTGCAGAATTTTAGATGCAGCTTTAGACGAAGAGGACGACGTTCGAAAAGAGGCAGTCCTCATGTCGAGCGCTATAGACGCAATTTCATCTGCGCTGCGGGTATACGCGAAAGAAGACCGAGCTATTCACGCTCGAGTGGTGCGCATTCTGGGCCACGTTCTTTCGATACCTCTCGCCCGTCTGAGGATAGACGTTGTGAAAGCGGCGTTGAGCTTACTTTCTGCGCACGCAAAGACTCTCAGACACGAGCTTGTTACAATCGCAGCGATGATGTTCGAAAAAGTACTGAACATGCGCGGCGAAAAAAACAAGGATGTGTCTCGATGCGCTTGTGAAGCGTTCGATAGCTTGCTCCCAGCCTTGGCTGACGCGTTCGGTAACGATGCGTTCTCAAAAGATGAGGTTCGCGCACATTCACTCGAGTTGATTCTGAAGGATGTGATCAGTACATTAGACGACGTGGAATCTCCGCAAAGAACGAAAACAGCATGCATTCGAGCTCTGGGAAAATTCACTCAACCGGCGTTGCAGTTGCTTCCTGACAAAGAAGCAATCGTGAGCTCATACATGGGAAGACTCAGCAGACTGACACTATACATCAAATTTAAAGACGGCGCAAATGAATTCATGGCTCGTTTTGAAAGTATTGAAAGGCAAGTGGGCTTGATATCCGCCTACAGTGATTTGCTGCGTCTGCCGAAAGTGTTCATTGACAGTACGCTCATGGAGACCTTGGCCACCTTGGTCGAATGGACTTGGGAACAGTACGCATTTGAAGCTCTGAAAAGAAAATCGTTCATTGAAGATGCTATCATGGGACTTTTCGTAGCCTTATCATCGCATGGCTGCGCACTGAAAACGTTTTTAGATCGCGTTGGAAGCAGTTTATTAGCTTTGACTCTACGCGTTTCGCCACCAGATCCAATCGACGCGGTGCTGCACGCTGCTCCGCCTGTACCAATGTGGCCGCGTTACGTCGTAATCTGGACTCATCTAAATGGTGGATCCGTCGACAAGTCGAAATATTATTCGTATAGCGAAGTTGATGTGAATAACGTTGCGGGAGAATTTTACAGTTGCTTCATCACTCAGCTCTTGAATTTGTGCAAGACTTTGAATCTCAACGTTCACACGTCAGTGGATGACAAAGAGGAGAAGATGCATGATGACGTCGCCGCAGCGGTGAGTTTAGGCGATGAAGCGAGTGCAGAGAATCTGGGTGACATGCAAACATTTCTACAACTCATTGAATGGGCGCAGAAAGTGATAGATGAATCTCCAGCGGAAGGATTGATTCCGTGGGTTAATCCCATGTGTAGCGAATTGATGGATGCAACGAACACAAACAGTTCGATTTCAGGATTTTATAAATTGATTGGAACAGTCCTTCGCGTAGCCGATCGAGCTTCTTACTTTACACAACGTGGAGCTGCCGAAAAGGAGCAAGTGATCCTTTTATTCCGATCGTTCTTGACAGAGGTACTGCAAGACACGCGCAGATTTTCTGGAGAATTGCTCGCGGCAATACTGCGTTTGTTACTTTCCATGCCAAGTGTCATCTTGTCGGTCGTAGAGCTCGTCTCTCCATTGAAAAGAGCTTTGGAGGTTGGTTTGCAACATCCTCCTACTGCAGAAGTGGCTCTGGACACGCTCGAAGGCTGGCTCGAAGAAGAACACCTCGACGAACTTTCTCCATATTTCCCCTCGATCGCACATCATTTGAATGTATATCTAGAGAGTATTGACGCTACGAAGCCAATATTCTCCACTAACGAGATCTCATCGGATGCCGAACAAAATACAGCAGCGTTGTGGCGCAATCGGAAACGAAAGAGAGATGGTGCGCAAGAGGAATCATTCTTCACAGATGGTACATACACGCGAATAGTCAAAATATTAGGTATGATGGGCGGCGCGGTGCATGGTTTAGTTCCGGAGAAGAGCGCTTTGTCCGAGGAACACGCAAACACACCGTGGTCATTTGAGTCAAAAATCTCTGTCCCATTCGGTCTAGTGCGTTCATCTTCAAAATTGTGGCTGGATAAACTCTTGCCTCGCTTGTCTCATTTGGCGCTGCATTCTCGCGATCGTGTGTTGAAGATTAGTGCATGTGAGGGAATATATGGTATCACTGTATTCCTCATCGGCAAAAGTGCTCAAGGACCTGCATCAAACGCCGGTGATTTTACCAGAACGGAGTCCAAGTACCGTTCTGTATTCGAAAGGTTGTTCCCAATCATTCTTGAGTTGGCTGTAGATGTTGAACCCGTCGCTCAGCAACTGTTCCATTCTCTATCTTTTCAGATGACTCGGTGGTATGCGAAGAGTCAAGCGCGCGAGTTGGATACGACTCTCTGTTTATTTGATGCAATGATATCTGGATTGGCAAACACGTCGAAAGCGGGTGCGATTCGTGACTTGTGCTCAAATCTCATCGTGGAACTTTTGGAATGGAGTTTGAAATACGTTCCCGACGGGCACTCTTTCGATCATTGTGTGAATCATAAATACATATTTCGTACACTTTATGGATTGATGAGTCATGCAAGAGTAGCCCATAGACTTGGAGCGATCGCCGCAGTTCGCAAGTGTCTAGGACACGTTGAGAAGAACCGTGAACTTGTGAAAGCCTACGCTCTCGAGATTTCTCAAGTGGTGTTTCGTAGCTTGGTGCGTTCAAGCGAACGTGAAATATCGGCACCCTCGTCAGGTCGAGGTTCTGACGTTCCCATGGCGATTCTCATAAGGGAGGTAATGGAAATCATTCATAAACACATGCAATCGCTCACTGATACGTCAACACTACCTGTCATCGAAGACTTGTGCATGACTCTACTACAGGCGAGCATGAGTATTGATGAGTTTGTCAGGCGTGAGGGGCAGCTTGCGTTCAACTCGATAGCCCCAGGTGCTATTTCGGACGTTGGTAAATGGATGATGCACCATACAACTTTTGTAGCTTGTCACATTGACTCGTCAGTTCCGAGCGCCGTTCATCCGCTCAGTGAAGTGGCGTTGAAGAAATTTGTCGCCGTCACGCAGTGGTCGCGCTGGATAGTCAACTCAGGACACGGAGGGTCGAAGTTGTTTGAGTCTTCGCGAAAGACACATTTCCAAGCCATGAGAGAATATTTACTACGCGTCGCAGCAGAGTCAGACAATTGCAACGTGAGCAGTGAGTTGGTGCAAGAGATCCTTCTCCTGATGGATAGCATCCTGAACGCAAATCTTAGCGACGGCGAAAAAGATGATTTGCTCACTGTGATTATCAATCAAGACGATGAATTGATGGTCGGTAAACTGGTTACGCTCGCTATTTTCGCGCCGCATCTCATGGGAGAAAGCGTTTCTGTACATGCCAGATCAAAATCGCTAATGTCATTTGGCGCAAAATTGTTGCGCTCGTTGTCAGACAAGAACGTCACATCATTCACGTCTCGAGTTTTTGAAACCACGAAAAACTGTCTGAAAGAGGCGATTTCAAAAGATTTTGATCTCGGTTTAGCAGATCTCGAGACCACCGAGGGATGTCTAGCGTCGAAGAAACTTGCCGAAGGGTATCGCGAACTGGCGAATGTGTCAATGTTGAAGAAGATACTGCCAAAAGAGGGCGATTTGTCCGCACAAAATTTGACGCATCGCATGGTTAATGCAGTCTACCGTCAAAGTCACCGTGCGAGTCCACCACAAGTCTTGGTTAGTAAAATGATGATACAGCTTTGTCTTCACCTCAATATGAAACCAGAGTCACTCCTGGACCTTCTTATAGATCAAAACTCTTTAGCGTACGAAGACAAGCACGGAGAGGAGTTCTATCGGAATCACAAAGACTGCATTCTACGCGCATGCAAATACCAGTTTGGAGATTACGCCGAACGATTGTTTGCGGTCGCCGGAAAAGATATGGAAACGTCTGGTGGAGTAATTGCAAGTGACCTAATCGCAGGTGTACTCGATCTGGTCATTTCAAAGGTGCCCAAAGGAGATGATCGTGGCGCGAAGATCCTACTCAATACGGCCAAGAAGAACTCAGATAGCTTACGCTTTCTCTTTGACGGCTCCGTATCACGATCATCCTCCGATGTCAAAGATGCTGCACACAAGAGGTTTTTAGGCCTAGTGAGTAAGATGGTCGCCCTTGATTCTGGACTCAGTCAGAAGAGTGAATTGTTCTCCGACGAAGATGATGCCATCTTTGCTGGTCTTATCATGTGTGTTAGAGGCGATCACATAGCACTGAGTTCGCATTTGGACGCCCTCACTTTGATTGCCGAAGTACTTAAAGGATGTGACATACCTCTGCATTTGAGAGAGCGACTGATAAAAACTCTGGAAAACTTGCTGAAAAATTTACCGACACAGGAGCGCTGCACGCCTGCTGAATTCAGCAAACGGTTTCCATCTACAATCAAAGCGTTCAGACAAGCGTTCAAAATATGTCAAGTGCCGTCGATTTTGGCTACAACTCTTCCGTTTTGCAACGTAGCAGATGTTCATTCCTTATTGCGCGATAAAGACTCGCGTATCGATTCAGCACTGACCCAGTGCATTTGGGATTTGACTGCAAACGCCATGAAGCCATTTGAAACAAGACTTCTCAGTGTGGAAACGGTGCTACCTGAAGTCTTGTCGCGATTGAGTCCGGAGGACATCGCTGCCTTTTACGCAAAGAACGCGAGTGCCATTCTGGCAGATTTTACGCGTGCACCCGATGAGGGAGAATTACTCGTTCGCATCAGAAATCTTCTGCTCACTCGCGAGTTGTACGCCCGATGTAGCAAGGACAGCGTTTCTGCAGTCACGTCTGCGATTCCAAAATTCAATGCTACGATATCCAAGACTGTCATGAGTGAACTTGCTGGTTTGGGTGTCGCGAAACATGCTCGATTGGGTGAAGAGAAGATTGCAGTGCACATCCTGCAGCTTGCGTTCTCCACTTTTGCCGCCCTCTTGGTGTGTACACAGACGGACGTAAAATTCTATGCGAGAATTTTCGACATGTCGCCAACTCACTGGAATAATCTGACGAATCGTCTGGAAAAACTTGATCCAGAATTCGATCGGTCCGCGTCATCGTCGCAAGATTTACAAACGAACACGAGTGATAAAGAGCGAAAGAATGTCTCTTTCACGTTGTCGTCTACTATAGCGGCATTGCATGCAACACTTGGTACATCAGACCAAGCCGCTGAGAAGCCGACGATATCGGCATCTGATGGAATCACCAGTGATGAAAAATCAACTAAGGCGCTTCCCCGTGACGGTTTGGAGGCATCGCCAGTGTGCGATTCACTCTTCAAAATTTTAAAGTTCACCATCGAGCATGGTCTGACAGGCGAGGTTCAGAGCGGCTCTCCACAGTTACACATACTGAATTCGGTGTGCATCTTGCTACAGTCTCCTGATCTATCGCCAAAAATCAAGTTGTTGATAGTAAAAGCGATACTTCGACTGAATCACGTCTTCTCTGCGACGGATGGTGACGTGCAAATGACATCTATCGCGACATCTCCGTCGCTTCTTGTGGCGCATCCAGAATTAATGGTTGCCACTTTGACTGCATTGACTGATATCACAAAGGCGAGCGACAGAGTCATCTCAACGCCGCTAAGAGAAGCGCTAGTGGTGGCTTTCAGTGCAGACCAGCTATGGACTTCTTCTTTCGAGGATGCAAAACCATGCCTACTTGAGCTTTTTGAAATGACTTTGAAAAATGCACCAAGTGACGGCGCAACCGTGATGATTGAAAACGTGAAGTTGATGTCGCAATTTTTCGTTCGATTGCGTGAAGGGATGGTTTACTCAGGCTCTAAATCGTCGCATATATTTCAAACCGTGTTTGATTGTATTCATGCATATTTGACGAGCCATGAGAAAGATGCAAAATATAAGCAGATGACGATGATACAGCTGCTCGGTACACTCTTACAGAACAAAGTGATTGCCATCTTGGACGACTCAGTGGCAGTCATTTCTACCGAAGGCGTCCCATTAGGGACACCAATTTCAGTGCCTCTGGTATCTGGTATCATGTCTTGTTTGATGCGTCCAAACGCCACGAGTGGTAGAAAGCTGAACTCGGCTGCGGCGTCGCTCCTTGGGAAAATCATGGCTACGGCAAGAGGGCATGCCGCCTTCTCGCCGAATGTCATATGTGAAAATTTGAAGGTTCTATTCAAAACTGGCACGTTTGACGTTTTCTTGGACGTTTTAGATAGGCTCACACATCACTGTCCAAAGTTTGTCCACGAGGCTGGCTTTGCCCCGCAGGTGCACTCACTCCTAGACAAGGTCCATGGTGAACCAAAGTACGTTGCTTTGACAATCCTTACAAAAGAACATAGCAGCGATATCGCAAAGTCAACTTGTGAACGCATGCTTCCTTTTGTTCCATTATTGATTAAACAGAAGGATGCACAGACAATGGAGCTCGTCTTTTCTGCATTGACTCGTGGCCTCGAGGCGAGCAAAAAGAGTAAGAAGAAAAGGGACGATGTGCAGCTTTGGAAAGCGGCATTACGCGAATCGGACAAGTGCGTCGACAGCGAAAGCGTTGTCAACGTGCGAGACGCGCATGCTCACATGTGCATCGCCGTAGGTGAAATTTATCCAGAACTCATGGATGAACCAAGTGTACGAAATCCACTGCTGCGTTGCCTAGCGGATCAAATCAGTCAACAGAACCGGGAAAATGCCATACGATTTTGGAATCGCCGCCTGGCTTCTGATAACTTGGCAAACCGATTTCACGGCATTTTGCATCTCGTGCCGAGTAAGTCCATGGAAGGCTTGTGGCTCCCCGCCGCTTGTCGCTTGCTGTATGCAGTACAGGATATGAACCCCGCGAATGGTGCCCCGTTGATTGAGAACGACCTCTCTGAGTGTACGTTTGCATCTGCCAATGTCAATACACGTCGTAAACGTGTGACGCGTACAATGCTCCCCTTGTTCTCAGCGGTACAAGGGGAGAACAACATTGATGAAGCAGGAGAACTCGAGTTACGTACATTGATTCTTAAGAAAACGCAGCATCTCGTCGACCCATTGATTGTAGCGAGGCAATCCGACCAAATGCCATCGTTGAGATTGTCCAAGGCTGGTGTCAAGCCTTACTCAGATGCAAACGCAACACAAGGTATCGGGCAAGCAATGAGTGCGCCGCTGAATCAGGAAAAGCTGGAAAAATTCATTAGGGATGAGCAGAAAGCGACGATAAAACTGACTCGGTTGTATCGTACTGGGGATCTTCCGGACGTGAAACTATCTCTAAGAGAACTCATGTCGCCGCTTCTACTGGTGGCAGAGGGTGATTCAACTTTCGCATGCGCCCTGCTAGTGGAACTTTCACGATCGGCACGTGAGGAATTCGATTTTCTTCAACGCGATGCAAAACGCTCAGAAGAATCAACGTCGGAAACTGCAAAAATCTTGGCTGAACCATTCAAACAATTTGCCAAGCAAATAGAAGGTCGAGACGGTTCGCTTGTTCGTTTCTTACTTGGTCTCTGCGAGGTGATCCCAGAGGCAAAAGTTCCAGCGGAACATGTCGTGCGATTGTCTCTATCGAGCAACAATCTTTCGAGTGGAATCGTTGCAATGGATGCGTTGATAAACTCCGGAGAGCAATCAACTGATGAGTGGTGCGCGCTTGCACGACTTTGTAAGTCGACTGGTCAAGATGATGCAGCACTCCTCGCTTTTGTGCATGCTTTTCCGTATCAGAACGATACTCTGACAGCCATTCGCCAAGAGATGTCTGGTAACCTGCAGAGTGCCTTTTCTAGTTACAAGGCGCTTCTATCTGACAAGACCGAACGATCCCAACAGGAGCAAGATTTCTGGAAGCGGGAATACTTTGCATGCGCCGAGAAACTCGGCGAGTGGGGCGCATTGGAAGAGGAACTCGCCAGCACGAGGACTGAGCCCGTGAACCTTGACATGTTGGATATTTTTGATTGCATCATCCCAGGCGAAGCTTCCGGAGGAGCTGCGTTATCCTCCGCGGTGCGCGTCGCCATTAGACAACCACTCGTTGATTGGAGCTCTTGGCTGGAGAATTTGATATCTCACGAGTCTTCGTCAAGCAAATTGTTGAAGAGCGTGCACCTTGAGTTGGCTCTACACACTATTTGTGAAGACAAAAGAGATGAAACCAAGCGTCTTCTCTCACACGTGTTTGATGAATTCATAGGGCAATGGGTTCAAACACATCCGTCTTCAATCGCAATACGACGAAAATTAATTCAAGTGCTGCAACCAGCAGTTGAAGTGGATGAAACTTTGAAAATTCTCACCGAGATGAAAAATGTGCAAGTTTCAAATCATGCGAGCGTCGCCGAAGTGGACAAGATGGTTGAGAGACTCAAGTATAAATGGTCGCGACGTTGGCCATCTGCCAGGTGTGATACATCAGAGGTTTGGGAACGCGTCGTGACGTTCAGATCGAAGTTATTGAGTGTCATATCTGGCGAGATTCCCGAGTTACACACAGAGCGGATAAGAACGATGCGCACAAATTTGTATTTGAATGCGGCGGAAGGTCTCAGACAGGTTGGTCAAGTTTTACTCTCTCAGAAAATGTTACGGAGCTACATAGAAATGGTAGGTCAGTCGAACGACGCCGACTCTTGGAAACTTTACGAGGCTCTGTTCAAATTAAAACTTTCTAGTGGATCTGAGAATGCCGTTCGCAAGGCATTAGAAATGTGTCAAGCGCAACGCGAAGAGCAGAAATGGCGAGGAGACGACAATTTGAGCTGTATGATTCTCGAAGGTCGGATGAGCGAGCAGCTCGCGTACGCAAACCAAGCTGACAGTACGAATTATGGTATTCAAGCGGTCAACCGCTACATGGACGCTATACGAGAAGCAAACCTGAACAACGCCCCTGCGCACGAAATGGATGCCTCGCTACGCTTGGCTCATTTTTGTGATACGGCTCTAAAGCAGCTTAGAGGTGAAAACTCGATTAAAACTGTCTCAGTAGAATGCGCCGAATCCCTAAACAGCTGGTTCACAGCCGACCCAGAACAGGAGTCGAGTCTTACAGACGTCTTCATGCGCAGCGCCATTAAGGCGTTGGAAATTTCCGGGACGCAGAATTCTTCGTCTGCTCGTCAACTTTTGCCTCGTCTTCTGGTGTTGCTCAGAACGAGTGTATCAATCGCTGACGTACAAAAATACAGCCAAGCGATATTGAGAATCCCAACATGGCTCTTTTTGGATTGGATACCGCAAATTCTGTCCATGCTTTCAGACGAGGTCTCGCGTGGCGTCGTCGCGCCTCTCGTCCAAAAATTGGTCTCTAGGTATCCAGGCGCCGTGCGTCCGCATTTCAACCTCACCAAAGAAGATATGGACGACGCAGTGAGCCATCGCATGGAGCGCGCACTTCATTCTTCGATACACGAGGGATTCAACAGAGCGATCGAACTTCTAGATTCGCCACTGAATCGTCTAAAATGGTGGCGACAGCAAATAGAGCTACGCGAACGCCAAAGAGAAAGTCATCTCGTCGCAAAGCTCATCGCAGCCATGAAGTTGGATGTCGCAAACACGACAGACCCGTTGATCGGACCTTTGAATGCGAATTTCACAAATATTGCGTCGAACTTGCTCGACAAACATCTGGATTCGGCGGAAAATTCTACAAGCGTTGCAGAGATTATCAAGCGTGCCGAGAACGAAATCGTCATCGCGTGGGGGAGCGCTGGCGCAGAGTTCGAAAAGGCGACGAGACTCCGCATCGGTGATTTATCCACTTGGTTCACAAACTTTGATTCGTTATCTACAAATTACGTCACGTTAGAAATACCTGGGCAATACGACGCTCTCATGTCGCCGCCAGATGTTGATCGACACGTTTCGGTGGTTGGCTTCGCGCCCGAAGTTCAAATCTTTGATTCCAAACAACGTCCGAATAAAATAACGTTGCGCGGAAGCGACGGGCGTGAGTATCAATTCATAGCAAAAGGCGGTGAAGATCTTCGACAGGATGAGAGGATACAAAGGCTGTATAGAGCTATGAATGGACTGCTGAATTCATCCGCTGAGTCGAGAGGAAGACGACTGCGTCTTCGAACTTTCCATGTGGCGCCGTTGTCAAATCGTTCAGGACTTCTCGAATTTGTTCCGAACACGTCGACCATTTTAAAATTGACTGCGCGTGGTCAAGGTGCAGATATATTCGCGCAGCATCAAACGTGGATCAAAGAACAAGCTCTAGGAGTACACAAGGGTAAGCGTTTGAGAGACGAACAAGTCGATAATATCGGCTACGTTGATTACCTCGAAGCAATGGGAAAAGCCTCAAAGGATGACTGCCAGGCCATCCTGAGTCGCCTTGGACAAAATGCCGCGCCGCGCGATGCGCTGCGTAATGTGCTTTCCTCTTGTTCAGGAAGTGCTGAATCATTCGTGATCATGCGACAACAATTTTCCGTCTCTCTCGCAGCTTCAAGCATATGCGGTTACGTTGCTGGGGTCGGCGACAGACACCTTGAGAACATCCTACTTGATACGTCGTCGGGAGAGTTGGTGCACATCGATTTTGGCTATGCGTTCGGAACCGCTGCTTCAGCGCTTCCTATTCCAGAATTAGTGCCGTTTAGAGCTACTCCAATCCTAATCAATACTTTGAAACCGTTGGATGCGAAAACTTGGCTTGAAACAGACATGACAAGGACTATGAAGGCTTTGCATGACGGCTCGACGTTGCTCAAAGGAGTGATGGACATTTTCCTGCGTGACCCACTCATCGATTGGGAACGAGAAGAGCTGTGCACTCGTAAGAAATCTTCATCATCACACTCCGAAGAAAGGATAGCCCGCGCCTGCGGCAAATTAGAATTGGCCAATCCAACGGCAATCTTACTCCAGGAGTGCTCGGCCAAACACAAATCCCGCCCGTATTGGAACAGCATGCGTGCTGTGTTGGGCGGCTCTGAGACGAACGATACGAAATGTAGAGACATAGAAGAACAAGTAGAAGCTTTACTAGAATTGGCAACAAACCCCGAGGTCTTGGCCGTCTCATGGAGCGGTTGGCGACCTTGGTTGTAATCAATAGCTCAAATCAAATAGCTCCTCTCTGAGACTGAAAAACAACATACCTCAAAGCGCGCCGCCCGCGAGATAGTCGCGACGTCTGGCTGGCGCATGAGTTTTTCGTTAGATCACATTGAGCGTCGTTTGAACGTTGGGACTGGGAGAGTTCGGGCGGGTTTCTTCGGCGCGTGTAGCGCGTCGCGTTCCGAGTTATTTGAGCTGTCGCACATCTTCATCACGTCACGATGGATGACCTTACGGCGCTTCACGAGTCCTTGAGAAGTGATAAGCTGCGGAAACGACGGGTACGTAAACGTTTGCGTCGTTCGAATCTCGCGTTCAGTCTGCTCACGCTCTTCCTTTCGCGCACGGCCGATAACTAACGCGGCGTTGTTTGAGTTGTTTTTTTGCGTCTTCAACAGGATGGTATTAAACAGTTGCTGCTGTATCTTCAATCCGCGGATTTTGTCAATCAGTTGGACGCTGGGACGAAATCGTTCGATTCAAAAGGGACGGGTGAAGTTAGGAACACATGGGCAGGATTGATTAGCTCTGTCATGACGTGCGTCTCTTTCGAGCTTGGTGAAAATCGCTCGTGTGACAAGAACGCATCGTCACTCTTGAGAAAGTGTATCACCGTCGCGGAAGGACGTCGAAGGCTCAGTGGAAATCCGACACCGTTTATCCGACGTGCTGGTAAAATATTCGCTCACGTACTCTCTGTACTCCAGCAAGAAGAATCTAGTTTCACCGTGGACTACGTACATGTGCTGCGTACAAACCTCCTCGTCGTTCCAGAGTATTGCGCGAGAGCGAAGCAAAGCGTCTTCGAAGATTTGATGGAGTTTTTTGCAACTCAGTTGACGCGTTCGCGCACTGAGACCTTGAGCGGCGAGCAAAAAGAGGAGAAGTATCGGAGTGCGGCGGCTTTCTGCTTGTTGATTCAAAACTGTCCATTTGATTTGTCTTCAAATGCTGTGAGTGGGCTCTTGGACGTTTTTAGCAATATTTTTCGGGGCATGCAGGAAGACGGGCGCACGTCTACTATGATCATGTCGGCCATGAACAATTTTATTATCCGGGTGGGTCTAGATATCAGTTCGCGTATGACTGAGCTTTATGAAAGCGTCGAACCATACTTGCTTTGGGCACTCAAAGGCAATGCTCGAGATTCAAAGTTACACGAAGAGCTGATTAAATACTGCTTGTTGCAAATTAGTGCGAATGCTGTGAATAAAGCCCAATTTGAAGTGCTTGCTGACGTGCTGGAGCGCAGGATCAGCGAGATGGGCTCCGATAGATTTATCAGTGGCGGTGCGTCAGAGCGATTGGAAGTTAAATTACCTCAAAGATTCCTCTTTGAGTTGTACGGTGATGTGGTCAGCAAGTTGCGCACTGGTATGGAAGATGATATTAGTAATGACGAGCACTTGGCAAAACGTGCACGCGGCGAGGAATCTCGATGTTCACGTATAGTGTCAAAGTTTCTCTCTGGCGGCGGCTGTTGGGGGGCAGCGTTGTGTATATTTTTGAAGAATCACGGCGCCGCCATACCAACGTCTGATTTCAACGAATACGTGAGTCTAATCAATAAAAGTCTATCAGACTCGTTTTCTCAAGGAAGTGTGGCGGATATCAAGACGCAGGCCCATGTGTTATGGTTGATAAGAGCGCTGCAAGAAATTGGGCATCGGGTGCAGGGAGGCGCTCCCATCTGGGGAGAGGTCCTGAACTGTTTGCTCTACTGGTTACCAGCGCATGTTTCAGACTTGCGGATCGTAGATGAGTGCCTCTTGCTATGTTCGGTGTTAATAAGTCGGCGACTAGTTCCGGCCTCGTCTCTGGGCCAACCATTTTGGACTCTAAATGTATTTGATTTCGCGGATGTGCCCACATCCGCCGCGTTAGAACTTGTTGGAACAGTAGCGTCACTTGGCATGTGCGATCAAATTCTTTCAGGGCGCACTTATGAACAGTATTTCGACTGGGTATTGAGAGGTCTCTTATACAAGCACGACGAGAAAATATCTTTCTACGGAAGGCGTGCAAATGTAGTTTCTTCTAGCGATTTAGCACTTTCTCGGGTTCAATCGGCGTTTCAAAACTCTCTTATGGCCGGCTCTCATCAGTGTTGGATCGAGGCGACTCAAGATCGCATTTGGCTGGAGATCTTGGACGAACCCTGCGAACAGTTCTTGTACCATACTAGTCGGGTTCGTATGTTGACAAAGCCTTACACATGTTACAAAGTTATGCATAGGTATGAGTTAGCTGAGCGAGCAGATGACGAGAAGACCACAGTCTTTGCGAACCAGATTAGTATCGACCCCGATATTCATGGGATCGGAGCGGCTCGCATCGAGCGCGCGTTAGCAGAGACGACGAAACCCGATGACACAATTAGACTGTGCACAGTAGCCCTAGGTGTCATCGCAACCAGCTTCGCGGTTGGACAAGCATCCAAATCTGCACCGAACGCCTTTTGGGGTAGCGGGGGTGGCTCGATGATGAGTAAAATTTGCTCAGCTATCCTTGGTGTGCTGAAATACGACGTCGATGTACTGATATCTGCAAAAAGTACGTCACTAGACTCGTTGACGCTCATGGCGGCTGCAATTCAACGGATTCAAAGTGCAGGCGGTTTCGATGCAAATATTGGACACGTATCGCATGAAGTAGTCTCATCTCTTCGCAAACTGGCCAAGAACGTTATCAAGTTGATTGAAAATGCTATGCGAGCGAAGACTCCAGTAGCGAATTCCCGAGCATCGCATCAATTCGATGATGAGGATTTAGATTTTGACATGCCAGACGTGAATGAACGTTCACATTCGTCCCAACAACCAACCACTTCATATGGAGGGTCTGATCTTGAAAACTCAATTGCAGCTGGCGAACGTACAATTAGAGTCATTTTACGATGTTTAGAGTCTTTCTTGCCATTGATGCGAGAGACATCGACAAGAGCACTTTCAAATCTATTGCTCAGCGCGGTGCCGCCAGATGACGCTCCTCCTCGTGGGGAATGCGGTATTGGTATATCGCAAGATATCGCGGAAGCGGTGATTCGTTCTCTCGGTGCACCAGATACTGAATTCTTGCTTGAAAATATTTTCCCAGTCTTGGAGGCTGTGGCACGCGGTCAATTAAACCTGGATGAACACGCCGGGCTGACGTCGTCTGCACGATCTTGGTTGATACGTCAAATACACTGTTTGTCAGACGGTTTGCGCTCACTCACTTCTGATCCATCGGAAGCGATCATACCTAGTAACACATTTGAATGTGTGGCAAGACTAGTGTACGATGCGGCGGGTATCGATGAAGCTGGCTATCCACTTGCGCTAAGGAGCTCTAGCGCTCGCGCTGGTCTGGCAGAATGTATTTTGAGCTTATGCAGGCTCAATCTAGACTATTTCCAGCCGCGTTTCGGGCCTTGTTTGTTGCAGTTGATGAGCGATGCGAGCTACTCGGTGCGAATTTGCGCTGGGTTCTCGATGGCATCGGTTCTGGACTTTTTTGAGGAAGCAGATCACATTGATATTTTTGAGAAAAACGTCATTCCAAACTTGGTCATCAAGTTTCGTTGGGTGGAGCCAAGAAAGATAGAAATAGCACCAATGGATGATATAGTGGACAAGGAACTTGAGTTTTCTAGTTTGCACACCATAGCGGCATTTGGAGTTGCGTCACGAATCCTAGAGCCCTGGTGCTTGTTTATGCTCATCTATCATAGTGCTAGACAAGATGTGAGTGTCTACGAGTGTACTATGAATGCCGTGAAGTACATGTCTACGGCCTGCGGACACGACTCAATCGCTTCATTCATCGCTTACCATAAACGATCGATTGGTTATATGTGGGTTCAATCGCGCATGCCATTCACTATGCTATTCAAGATTCCAGAGTTACTTGGTCTATCTTCGGCATCGACAAAGCGCGATGTAGCAGATCACATGAAGAGCTGCCTCATTCCACCACTTATTATCGAAAAGGAACTGGATGAATTGAAATTACTAGCAGCCACATGCGACTCGACGCTAGAAACCATCCTAGTTTCGCACTGGCATCTCATCGAAGCGTACTTCTTCACATTAGTCATTCCGCACCGTACGTTTGCACTTGAGTTACTAACACCGGCAGGGCGCGAAGAAGTGAATAGTGAAGCAGTTAGGTTGAAAACGCTGATGGAGATGTTCTCACTCGTAGCCGTTCCGGGGTTGAAGCATCAGGACGTTCCACCACCGTGCAGAACTCCGGGTGACGTGACTACAATTTTGTCAGAGTGCTTTCAAGGCAAAGAAGCACTCTTACGAGTCGATCTTGAGGCATGTTTTCAGTGCATGCTGCACGTGCACGCTTCGATTGATAAGTTTGTTTCACCTAGACATCGCCCGAAGGCTCTTTCGTCTTTGCGTATACTTATTCAATGGGCGAGAGGTATAGTCCGTGTAGCATCAACGATTCGATATGCGTGCTTCATGACGCTTCCATACATTGGCGATAAAACAGTGGGCATGGATTGTCTTGAAATCTTGGAAGACATCATACAAAGTGTATATCATCTTTTGAAGGAGGAGCCAAATGACAACATGTGCGCGTATCAGTCGACAGTGAAGAAAATGATCATGCCAATTGTGTTGACGTTGACCTCGGTTATCGAGTCGCAATCAACATCAACAAGTCAAAGACAAAAGGCTGTGGCCATCCTCGAGCAGTTTGTTGAGCAAGCTCCTTCGTGCATGCAGCACGATCTGAGTATTTTACCCCCATTACCAGACTTGCCGCAGCTTGGAACCGTTAAGAAAGCTCTACAGTCTCGATTTCAGAGTCCAGGAATAGATGTGCGCTTCAAAGCGCTCATCACTACTGCATCTTCACTGCCTGCAAATATCCGCAAAATTGCACTTCGCTCTGGAGGCTTCGAAGCTTTACAGTACAAAAGCACTCTCGTGGCATTGTGTCGGAGCGATGTGAAATCGCCAATTCCAGAACATGTGTGGCAATATGCGAGGCTTGTGGCGCAGCTCGGTGACAAAGAGCTTTTTGCAACGGCGGCGGAGCTTCTGTCGTCTCTTGGTCCGCTAAGACCGAACTCGATCGCCTTTATTCCTCCTGTCGTACAAGGTACCTCAGGGACTGTTGTTACGACATTGGTTCCCAAGGTTTTGGCACACTTGATTGATCTGCTATGCTCGCCATCTTACACGACTGTCAGCGCCGCAGCGGACATGATCCGATGTTTATTGGCAGTAGAAATCGTGCAGAAAAGCCTCAAGTCATTGCCCGCTTTCGTTGAACAGGCATATCTTAAACCTTTCTTATTGAACGCAAAGACTGGCAGCGCGGTTCCCAAAGTGGTTCCTAAAGCTGCGTCACCGCCAATGATGAGCGATTTATTTGCAACTGATGATGCGCGTCTATGGATACCGAATTCAACGTACGATGACTGGATATGCACCTTGACACATCACTTGGTGAGCATCTCCGACATGGGCCTTTTGAAGATCATGCAGCCCCTGGTACGTGGTGGTGACGTCATGTTGGCGGATATGGTTTTCCCGGCAACTATTTTGTTCCTTGCGAAGGCTCGAAAACTTTGCGAAGTGTCACCAAATCTACACAACGAGCTGAGTCGTGGTATCGCAATGTGCCTCGCAAATCGTTCTGCGGGTCCGACCAGCAGAAGAGCTGCGCAGACTGTGTTAAAAGCTCTTGAAGAACTTCGACAGGAGTACGTTAACATGTGCAAGAATGCTCATCCCAAGGAATATAGATGGAAAAAAGCGTACTGGGTGGATGTCGACTATCTCGATGTCGCACAGGCTGCGAATGAATCAAACGCACCTCTGATGACCATGCTTCTAATTGAGTACTGGTTGGAGGAAAAAGGTGGAAGTGTCGCCTTGCATCAGGTTGATCCTCGCGAGCATATGTCCGACAACACTCCACGTTATCTTTCGTTACTGCTTGATGCGCAGTCAAAGCTATCCGAGCCTGATGGTATTTACGGCTTGATGCGCTCAAATTCTCTTGATTTGCAATTGCACCTGAGCGAGCACGAAGGGCAATGGGACAGAGCCCTCGCCGGTTACGATTTATTGAGTGGCAACATGGAAACCAAGGTTGATCGTCTTCCCATACTAAAGTCTTTACGGCAACTCGGCTGTTTGCACCTTCTGCGCGCATATTCAAACTCATTTTTGGATGACGAATTGGCTTCTCCGCAGTTTAAGGACTTGCAGTTTGAGGCTGCATGGCGAGCTGGGCAGTGGTCTCTGCCCTCTGCCCTTGTACATTCGCACGACGATACATCTTTTACGTTCAATCAAAGTTTGTATTCTTCGCTTCGGGCGCTCGACAGAGGTGATTCAGAGTTTGCCATGTACGAGACCACTCGATCGCGTGCTGAGCTTCTTCACAAAGCTGTGAACGTGGGCGCCGAATCTGCAAATGTTATGAACATGACCATCATGCGAATGCGAATGCTAGATGATGTTTCAGATGCAGCTCGACTTTGGCGACATTTTGCCGCTACGGATGTCACTTCTTACGAGGAGGCAAAGTTGAGTCTGATGAATAGATGGAACGCACGAATTCTTGAGAATGTGCCGTTCAAACTTGTCGAGCCTTCGCTTGCGCTGCAGAGAATTATACTACAGATGGCAAAACTGGACGACTACCTCGCGCAAAATTTGACGAGAACTTCGATATTGGCTCGTAAGGACGGTCATATCACGGAGGGCGTGCAAGCGATTCGGAACATGCGAATGATTGCAAGTCACTCAGATCGTTCATCATCCTTGCCAGGTCTGATCACCGACAAAGCGGCTCCATGGCGCGTTGAGGAGGCAAAATTACTCTGGGCTGAAGGTAAGAACGAATTAGCGATCGCTACCGTAGATTCTATGCTGCGTCTAATGAAGCTTGAGCAGCCGGAAGGAGCTTCAATGTTCCATCCGGATGCGCGATATTACGAGTTACTTTGTCTGCTTTCAAAATGGCAAGCGATTTCACGCACAGAGTCAAGCAAGACTATTTTAGATAGGCTCTGCAATAGTGTCAACGGAATGACGCAAACGTACGTCGGCGATTTGGAAAACGGATATGAACAATCGAAAAAGAAACGACTTGCAGATGGCTCTCGTCGTAATCGAGTGCTTTACACGAAGGACGGTGTCCATCCAGTGACAGTGCTTCGACTTCTCAGCCGATCTCATCACCGTCTAGCACAGTTCAGTGATTCCTTGTACGAACAACTAGAAGAACGAATTCACTCTCCTGAATGGGCTCGATCTGAGAAGTTACGCAGAAACAATGAATACGAGCTCAGTCGTCTGAAAAGTGAGCGAGGAGCCAAGGCTGCCGATCTCCAAAAGAGAAAGAAAGGTTCGAAGATTTACAACGAATTATATCAAGAATATTGTGCTTTGAACGCGCGTTGTGTGCCTCTCGAAAGACAGGTGTTGAACGATCGCGAAGAATCTGCTAGAGTCTATAACGAGCATTCGACTTCTCTTGTCACAGCTTTACAAGCTTATCGTAGATCCCTCGAAGCGGGCATTTGGAACAGTCAGGCAACCATTTTCAGGACAGTGGCGCTGTGGTTCAAGCACTGCGGCGGGGCGAAAATCTTGGGCACAACGAAAATGATCACCTCAGTGAATGATGAGGTGAAAAAGCTCATCGATAGAAAGGCGATTCCAAGTTCCATATACCTGGAGTTATCTCACCAGATTGTCAGTCGCCTCGGAACCAAGCGCATCGATGGAAACGACTTTATCGATATTCTGGAGACTTTGGTATTTCGGTTGATGCAAGATCATCCACACCACGTTCTTTATCAGATCCAAGCCTTGACCAGAAGCGGTCGCGTCACCGTAGCTGGGGGATTTGAAGCCCCAAATGAGAAAATCGCCGCGGCGAAGAGACTGTTGACCAAGTACGCGGCGCAATCTGCACATGTCCAAAAGTTCCTGTCGCAGATGGAACGGATGATTGAGGCTTACATTTACGTTGCCGCTCACAAGTTGCCGGCTCGCACCGAAGTCGCCCACCAATTACCGAACAACTTGAAAAAACGCACCTTGAGCGATCTCACGCAAATTCCAGTTCTGACGGCGCCGCTTCCAGTTGACCCAAAGTGCAAATATCCACCGGGTTCGTTTCCATACTTTTCACACTTTGAAGAGAAAATATCGCTCGTGGGTGGTATAAATGAACCGAAACTGCTTCGATGCGTCGGATCGGACGGTCGCATCTACAAACAGCTCGCCAAGAGTGGTAACGACGATTTGCGTCAGGACGCCGTCATACAACAACTCTTTGGATTTGTCAACACATTGCTGAAACAGTGCCAGAGCACCAACGTCAGAAACTTGAACATTCGGACGTACAAGGTGATTCCGTTTTCACCAGAGGCTGGACTTCTCGAGTGGGTCGATGGCACAGTGCTCCTGTCCACCTATCTTGTAGGAAAGCAAGGAGCGCACGAACGGTATCGCCCTCACGACATGAAATCAGCCGATATTTCGGTAATGTTGAAAGACGCGCCCGCGTCGAATCTCGATCAACTCTACAAGGAGGTGTGCGAAAATTTCCACCCGGTGATGCACAATTTCTTTCTCGAGCACTACCACGAACCGGGCAACTGGTACGAAAAGAGGGTCGCGTACACGAGATCGTGCGCCGTCAACTCCATCGTTGGCTACATCATCGGTCTCGGCGACCGCCACAGCAGTAATATTCTCATCGACAAGGGCACCGCAGAGTTTGTCCACATCGACTTTGGCATCACTTTCGAGCAAGGATTAACCCTTCGCACCCCAGAACGCGTTCCATTCCGCCTCACCCGCGACATTGTCGACGGCATGGGCGCCTGCGGCGTCGAGGGCATCATGCGACGCTGCTGCGAAGAAACCATGCAAGTCCTTCGCTCCAACCGCGAAGCTCTCACGACAATCATCGCCGTCCTCGTTCACGACCCCATTCTCAAGTGGGCCGTCGCCGAGAAACACCGCCAAATCGATCCCGGGTCGAACCATCCCGCGGCGAACGCGCACCATTCCGCCGAACCGCGGCAGCACCTCTCCGACGGCAACCTCGACGCCGAGCGCGCTTTAATGCGCGTCAAGCAAAAGCTCGAAGGTTACGAAGTCGGTGAGCTTCGCAGCATTCACGGTCAGGTGCAACAGCTCATTCACGATGCCCGCGATCCCGCTCGGCTCTGTCGCATGTACGCCGGTTGGGCCGCCTGGCTCTAGCGGTGGTCACAAAGTAGGCGCGCGCGCGTTGTGAACAATTGCATCACTTTTTACCGTCCCATCTACCCTAAACCCTAAACCCTAAACATTACGTGTCGACGTCATCAAAAAGGGAAAAGCGGTTGCGCGTCGTAATCCGTTCCGTGCCGACGTCACACGCCGCCGCCGCCGCCCCCGAGGACGCGAAACATGCACGCGACGACGACGACGACTACGAGTGTTTTGAACACCCCCGCCACCGCGCGCGGTAAACCGACGACGCGACGTGGACGACGCGCGTCGACGCCGACGTCCACGATGCGCGCGGTGCGCGGGCGAGACACCGCGGCTGAAACCGCGACGACGACGACGACGTCGCGACGCGACGCGTTGATGATGACGGCGACGGCGACGCTGATGATGATGTCGCCGTCGGCGCGCGCGGCGATGGACTCGAGCAGATCGTTCAACGAGGTGTGCGATCCCACGGAGAACGGCGCCGAGTGTCGCGCGGCTATTCTGTCCAAGGATGCCGTGGACGCGGACGCCGCGTACGATAACTCCAAGTCTAAGTTTAAAGCGGCGGCGACGCAGACGAACCCGAACCTGTCGACGTATCAAGTGGATACGTTGGCGTTCGTGACCGAGGTGGAGGAGCTCTTAGCGATGGATGTGTACGATCCAAAGCGCGAGAAGGCAATCGCGGTGTTTCAGAAGAAATCCAACGACTGGAGCGGAAAGTACGCCCCGGGCGGGAGCAGTAAAACGGCATCGGGTCGCGCTTTTTACAACGCGCTCAATCAACTCGCGGGGCACTATGCGTTCAACGGGTTGGCGCCGTTGCCGAGGTCGAGACTCGAGGTTGTTGAGGGGAACATTGCGAAGACGCGCGAACTCATCGACCAAGGTCGTTGACGAGGACGCGTGCAGTCGAGTCAAGCCGCCGAGCGCGCGCGTCAGTCAAACCAATCAAACGGTCCGCGCCCGCGGTCTCGGTTCCGTTCACCCTGAAAAAATGTAGTGTATCGTTTTTAATGTTTAAATCGTGAGCGCATAGATTTGATTTCGTGCCGCGATCCATGACGCAGTCGTGGTTTGCTTCGAGTCTCTGTCGAAAAGGTCTGTCTTTGAAGAGTAATCCTTCATAAAACGTCGCGGTGCATGTTACGTCGACCACCGACGCGCATCGAACTCAAGGCGGAGGACAAAGACGAGGTACGAGCGAACGAATGGACCGTAAAAAGCTTCTCTCGCGACGGACGCGAACGCGCGGCTTTAAAGTTTTTGAGACTGATGATGATGATGATTTTTGTTTTTGAAAACGATTCTACAGTTTGAACAACTCCGTCGGGACTATTTAAACGCGCGCGAGCTCGGAAGCGCGGGGGCGAACAACGCGGAGGAATCGCCGTCGGAACGCGCGGAGCGAGATCGGGTGAACCGGGACCGCGAACGGGCGAGGAGGCTCGGGTTGGATAGACAACAGTGAGCGAGCGACGCGCGAAACGCCCGCCAAAAAGTATGACTCGTCCGTTGGTCGTCGTCGGTCCGTCCGGTGTGGGTAAGGGTACGCTCATCGCGATGTTACAAAAAGAGTTTCCGGACAAGTTTGGGTTCTCCGTCTCGCACACGACGCGGGCGCCGAGACCGGGTGAAGTGAACGGGACGCACTATAACTTTGTCGACAAGACTACGATGGAGAAGGACATCGCGGCGGGAAAGTTTTTGGAACACGCGCACGTGCATCAAAACATATACGGCACCTCTTTCGCGGCGGTGAGAAAGGTTACGGCGCAAGGTCGTATATGTCTCCTCGATATCGACGTGCAAGGAGCGGAGAGCGTCAAGAGGAGTAACATGGACGCCGCGTACGTCTTCATCGCTCCGCCATCGATGGACGAGCTCGAACGCCGACTTCGCGGTCGTGGCACCGAAACCGAGGACGCCGTGTTAAAACGCTTAGAAAACGCGCGCATTGAGATGGCTAAGAAGGATGTCGACGGTTTCTTTGACGCCGTCATCGTCAACGATGACGTTGAAAAGGCGTACGAAGCGTTAAAGGATGTCATCAAGCGTCACGTCGAAACCAAGGGATCCTCCGGCGCCAACCACATTCTCTCTCAATACGGTCCGGTTGCCTTTGGCATCGCGTGCGCCATCGCCATCGCCGCGCGCGTCTTCATCAATGGTCGTCCGTGAACCCTCCTTTTGTTTGTTTTCCACGATTAGCGTTGCAATGAAACAAATCGAATACGTCGTTCGAGTACGGAAAGCTCCACCTGCCAAGTTTATTTTAACTTCGCATTCACCTCACCTCACCTCACCGCACCTCACCGCACTTCACCCCGCGCGTCTCACGACGGACGCACCGATCGATCACTGAATAAAACCAACCAAACATGTGGTTGTTCGCGAAGAAGAAAACCCCGACCGAGATGTTGCGCGAGAACAAACGCATGCTCGATAAATCCATTCGTGAGTTGGATCGAGAGCGAATGCACATGCAGTCGCAAGAGAAGAAACTCATCGCGGAGATTAAAAAGATGGCGAAACAGAACCAGATGGGCGCGGTCAAGGTGCGTCGTCGCGTCGGCTTTCGTCGTCGAGTGCGATGTTCGTGGGTGACGAAGGAGACGCAGCGGTGATTGAGCGCGCAACCGACTGACTGGGCGCCGAGCCAAACCGACTGACTGACTGACTTTTGTTTTTCATCTCAAAACGTAGGTCATGGCGAAGGATCTCGTGCGAACGAGACACTCGATTACAAAATTTTACTCGTTGAAATCGCAGTTGCAAGGGGTATCGCTTCGAATGCAGACGCTTAAGAGCTCGCAGGCGATGGCGGACGCGATGCGAGGGGTGACGAAGGCGATGAAGTCTATGAATACTCGGTTGAGTTTACCATCCTTGCAAAATATTCTAAAGGAGTTTGAGCGACAGAACGAAAAGATGGACATGACGACGGAAGTCATGGGAGATGCGATCGATGACGCGTTCGCGGAGGAGGATGAAGAGGAGGAGACAGAGGAGCTCGTCAACGCCGTTTTGGATGAATTGGGATGCAACGTCGGAGCAGAAATGGTCTCTGCGCCCGCTGGGGGGGTCGGCGTCGCCGTGGAGAAGGATAGCGCGGGCCCGACGCCCGTTCTTGAGGGCACGGCGGCAGAATCGGGTGATGGTGGACTGGATGACGATCTTCAGGCTCGGCTCGACAAGCTTCGCGGCGCGTAACGGGCGGGCTGCGAGTAGTGCTAGGAAATTCTTGTTGTGTTTTACAAAGTCGTATTTTACCCAAACTCGCTGCGTCTCCGGCTCTACTCCACCTGCGCGATGATTTTCTTCTTCCGCGCCGGCTTGAACTCGTCCTTCTCGGCGCCCGGAGCTGCGTGTGCGACGCGTCTTCTCGCCTTGCGCGTTTCGGCGTCTTGCATCGTCCGCCTGAGCTTGGTTTGCTTGTGAATCGCCTTCGGCACGTGATGGTGATTGGCTATGCGTCTAATCTCCGGCATGTGCTTAAATCTGTCCTTGAGAGACGCGTTATACGCGTGCTTGCGCTGCTCTCTGGGTAAAAGAGTGCCCATCTGCGCGCTCGCGTCCGCCTTCCAACATCTGAGATTCATGTCGTCAGAGCCGCTGAAAACGTACGAGCCATCCATGGAGAAGCGAACACTAAAGACGCGCTGCATGCGCTTGGTGTGGTAGCACTCCTTCGAGTGACCGGCGTTGTAATCAAAGAGTCTGATGGTTCTGTCGTAGCTACCGGCGACGAACTCGCGACCTGTCGGCGAGTAATCAATGTCCATGACGGCGCTCACGAAATCCTTGTGCACGCACGTGGCAATGTCCAACTTGCGCATGTCGTACGAGTACAGGTTGCAATCTTCGTTGGCCACGGTGAAATTAAATGCCTCCATCGGGTTCCAGCACAATTTCGTCGACTTGGTCTGCATCACGAGCTTTTTCAGCGGCGTCTCCATGCGCACGTCGTACAACGCAATGGATCGATCCGTGCCGCACGAAGCAAAGATATCCTTCTCAACCGGGTTATAACGCACCGAGAGCACCGTATCGGTACCCCATTCAAACTCATGCAACGGATAATTCCTGTGCATATTCCAAACCTGCACGTTCGCCCCGCATGTGGCGAATTCTTCCTTGGCCCAGTGCGCGTCGCAGTCTCTAAAACCGTTGTCGCACGCAAACACCTCCTTCGCCTCGACAACCGGAGCCCGCGCGTTGGGGTTTCTCATCTCCCCCATTCCCGCTCGCGCGAGTTCCCACACTCGAATCGTCGCGTCGTCACCGCACGAAACGACGTGTTTCCCGTCGTTCGACACCGTCACGCCTCGCACCGCGCCTTTATGTCCCTCCAGCGTACGCATGGTTTTCCTCGACGGCACGTCCCACACCCGAATCTCCCCATCCGCCGCCCCGCTCACCAACTCCGTCAGCGTCACCGGCGATTTCGCCATGCACAGCACCCCGTCCGCGTGTCCACCCATCTGTCCGACGAGCGGCTTGGCGAACACCTTGTCAAGCTTGACGGCGTTGAGCGCTCGCTTGTACTCGACCGCGCGTTGCATCGGTCGCAACTCTGGGTCCAGGTTTCTGTGCACCTTGTAGTGGTCCGATTTCCGCTCTCGCGTGTAATCCTCCTCGACGCGCGAGATTGTTTTAATCTTCATCTCCCTCCCTCGTCGTATCTCTCGTCCTTCGTCGTATCTCTCGTCGTATTCAGTCGAAGTACCGATTCAGCGCGAGTGGCGGCGGCCGCGTCCTCTTCGCTTCGTCCTTCGTCGCTCGCGTCGCGCGCTCGCGGGCGGGGCGCGTCGTCGTCGGCGTCGCCCCGAAGCCTCTCCTTCGTCGTCGGGTTGGCGTCCGCGCGTTCGCGTTCGCGTTCCGTCCGTCCGTCCGTGCGTGCGTCGGTCTCTCCCGGCGGCTCCCTCTGGCTGGGTGCGCGTCGCTTCACACTCGCGCGCGCGTCGATGCCGTTCGTGCACATTGCCTGGTGCGTCGCGACCGCGAAGACGACGAAGACGACGACGAGGACGACGAAATC
>Ga0255774_10000472_pt1 | contig 36060 bp, 20 predicted proteins | sample 101ome_17_FD_179972 | JGI IMG/M metagenome (GOLD analysis project Ga0255774, IMG submission 179972) | Coastal salt marsh microbial communities from the Groves Creek Marsh, Skidaway Island, Georgia - 101407AT metaG (version 2) | ecosystem: Environmental > Aquatic > Marine > Intertidal zone >... | reverse complement strand
CGCGTCGGGCGTCGGGCGTCGAGCGTCACGAATCGAACGGTCAGTCAGAGCTCGTTTGTGGATAAAGATGCCGACGACGACGATGCCGACGACGTTGTCTTCGACGACGACGACGAACACGCGCGGAGATGGACTGCGACGACGAGGGTCGACGACGACGACGCGATGGACGCGACGGACGCGGCTGGCGCGCGGTGTGGTCTCGACGACGACGCGGGCGTCGGCGTCGAACGGGCGGTCGGTGGACGTCGTCGTGGTCGGCGCGGGCGTGAGCGGGTTATCCACGGCGTGGACGCTGAAAAAGAAGAAGATGCCGGGGGCGGAGGTGCTCGTGACGGAGGCGCGCGATCGCGTCGGGGGGAACATTACGAGTAAGAGCGATGGGACGTACGTGTGGGAGGAAGGGCCGAACTCGTACCAACCGGGCGACGCGATCCTGACGCTGGCGGTGGACGCTGGGATGAAGGACGACATCCTCTTGGCGGATCCGGCGAGTAATCGGTACGTGTTGTGGGACGGTAAGCTGAGAATTTTGCCGCATAGCATTGAGAGCGCGGTGCTCGGGGATTTCTTGACGTGGCCGGGGAAGATTCGCGCCGGGTTGGGGGCGATCGGTATCAGACCGCCGGCGCCGGAAGGAAAGGAGGAAAGCGTGAAGGAGTTTGTGAGCAGAAACCTCGGCACGGAGGCGTTTGAGCGACTCATCGAGCCGTTCTGCTCTGGTGTGTACGCGGGTGATCCCGCGGCGTTGTCTTCCGTCGCGGCGACGGGTCGCGTGCAGCGTCTCGAACCGCTCGGGGGGTCGCTCGTCGCCGGGGCGATTATGGCGCAAAAGGAAGCGGCGCAAAACAAAAAGCCGCGCGATCCGCGTCTCCCGGAAGTCAAGGGACAAACGGTTGGCTCTTTCCGTGGTGGTTTGAAAACTTTCCCGGAAGGGTTGGCCAAGCAACTCGGCGATGACGTCAAGCTCAACTGGAAGCTCACCAACGTCGCCAAGGCGGCAGATGGCGGATACGAGTGCACGTATGACACCCCGGATGGAGAGCAAAAGGTCACCACCAAGTGCCTTTTGCTCACGGCCCCGGCGTACGTCACCGCGAACATTGTCAAGGGCATGGCTCCCGCGGCGGCGGCAGCCTTGAACAAGTTTTATTACCCGCCGGTGGCGTCGGTGACCATTTCCTACAAGAAGGACTCTTTCCGACTCGACGGTACCTCAGCCCTTCCGGAGGGTGGCCTCACCGGTTTCGGTCAGCTTCACCCGAGATCGCAGGGTATTCGCACCCTTGGTACAATTTACTCCTCCTCCCTCTTTAAGGATGACAAGCGTCAGCCGGATGACGAGTTCATGATTCTCAACTACATCGGCGGCGCCCGCGACGTCGAAATTAAAAATCTCACCGAGGAACAGCTCGTCCAACAAGTCCACGAGGACGCCCTCAAGACCCTCCTCAAGCCCGGCACCCCGCTTCCAAAGGTTGTCGGCGTCAAGGTTTGGGACAAGGCTATCCCACAATTCAACCTCGGCCACCTCGACGTCCTCGCCGAGGCGGAATCCGCGCTGGACGCCGCCAAATGCGGCGAATCCGAAGGTTTATTCCTCGGCGGCAACTACACCGCCGGCGTCGCCCTCGGTCGCTGCGTCGAGTTCGGCATTGACCAGGCGGACGAAGTCGTTCAGTTTCTTCAAAACTCCAAGCGCGTCGTCGCCGTGTAAATCCGCGATTTTCATTTCATTAAATTCATCCAGTCGCGCGCTTGTCATCAGAAAGAATGAAAAACATCACTGCCATGTGCGCCCCCACTGTATGTTCAAACACTGAGAAAAACAGGCATCGACTTTGCGCCCAGATTCGAATGCGTTTGCGACGACGCGTCAATACCCGGCGCCTGGCGCCCACCAAAACCCTCGACGCAGCGCACGCTCGACGAGGCGTAAAACGCACGGACGAGAACGCGGAGATTTGGTTTAGTACTTTTTCGATAGACACCCGCCCGGAGTTCATCCGTAATCTGACACGACGCACGACGCGTTGAAAATTAATCTCATCACTTGGCATGGGAGTTCCAAAGTTTTTCCGATGGCTCGCGGAGCGGTACCCGCTGTTGCAACAAGAAATCGCGGGGAATCAGATCCCGACGATTGATAACTTGTACCTCGATATGAATGGGGTGATCCACAACTGCTCGCACGGGGCGGGGACGGATGTGAACACGCGAATGACTGAAGACGAGATGATGTCGAAGGTTTTCGCCTATCTCGATCATCTGTTCCGAATGACGCGACCGAATAAGATGCTGTACATGGCGATCGATGGGGTTGCACCACGAGCAAAGATGAACCAACAGCGGTCGAGACGCTTTCGTTCGGCGCAAGAAGCGGCGAAAGATCGGGAAGAGGCTCGACGGAGGGGAGAACCAGAGCCAGAGGGCGAACCGTTTGACTCGAACTGCATCACCCCGGGAACTGAGTTTATGGCTCGGTTGAGCGAACACTTGAAATTTTACGTGCGCAAAAAGCAAACGGAAGACCCGTTGTGGGCCAAGGTGACGGTGATCCTGTCCGGACACGAAGTTCGAGGCGAGGGCGAGCACAAGATTATGGAGCACATTCGCTGGGCGAGAACGCAACCCGATTGGGAGCCGAACCAGACGCACTGCTTGTACGGACTCGACGCTGACTTGATCATGTTGGCTCTCGTAACGCACGAGCCGCACTTTTGCTTGCTCCGCGAGGTTGTCAAATTCGGTGGAGGCGAGCGCGGCCAACCGAGCCGAGAGATTTTGTCCAATCCCACGGACGATGGTTTCATCCTGCTGCACATCGGTCTCTTGAGAGAATACCTCGATCTTGAATTCCGAGACAAGGGTTTACCTTTTGGTTACGATTTGGAGCGCGTGATCGATGATTTCATCTTGCTCTGCATGCTCGTGGGTAACGATTTCCTACCGGCGTTGCCGACGCTGAACATTGCCGAGGGCGCTTTGAACACACTGTTCAAGGTTTATCACGATACACTTCCGACGCTGGGTGGTTACATCTCAGGCGATGAAGGAGGCGGAACCTTTAACGCCGAACGCCTGGAAAAGATCATGAGTATCATGTCCACTTACGAGCGTCAAGTGCTCGAAGAACGCGCCATGGATGTCGAAAAGGAAATTGAAAAGGCGTCGCGTAAGAAGGGTAGAAAGGTAAGCGTGTCTGAAATTTCTCCCGAAGACAAGTTCGACAGTGAAATGAGTGAAATGAGCGATACCGACGGTGTTCCGCAAATTTCGAAGGATCCGACCATGATGAACGCAGCCAAGCGCGCTCTCATTCTTGAGGGTGGTGAGGAAGGGTTGCAAGCATGGAAAGATCAATACTATCGCGAAAAACTCGGATTGAAAATGGGAGAAGCTGCACCGCTGGCGCACATCAGACAGTCGTATTTCGACGGTTTGAACTGGGTGCTGAGGTACTACTATCGCGGTGTCGCGTCCTGGACGTGGTATTACCCTTATCACTACGCGCCGATGGCGAGCGACTTGTGCGCTGGGATGGGCGGACTCAAGTCTGAGTTTGAATACGGTGAACCCTTCAAGCCCTTCGAGCAATTGATGGCGGTGCAACCGCCGTCGAGCTCCAAGCTCTTACCGGAGCCATTCCGCTTCTTCATGGAGGATCCTCAGTCTCCACTCGCCGAGTTCTTCCCGGAAGATATTCAGGTAGATTTTGAAGGTAAGCGCAACGACTGGGAAGGCGTCGTCCTCCTACCATTCTTGGATGCGCCGCGTCTCAAAGCTGCCGTTGCGTCAGTCGAAGCGTCCCAGCTCACTCCGGCACAGATTGCTCGGAACGAGCCAGGAAACTTGATTTACTTCAATCACGCTCCTGGCGGCGCCGGTGACGTGCAAAGTACCCTTCCGAAATCGTTTGCCGGTCTCTTCCCGTCGAAGAGTAAGATGACTTTGCGAAAACCACCGGGAGAGTTCCCAGACGATATGAAGTGCTTCGGTGGCGCCGACCCCGTGTTTCCAGGAACAACCATGGGTCTCGACAGCCCGAGCGGATTCCCCACCGTTCGCACGCTCCCCGTCTCCGGCTCGCTGAAGACGGCTGGTGTGAAAGTTTTCGGCAATGCCTCTAAGAAGGAGTCTCTCATCATCCAGATTGATGGCGTTGATGAAAGCCTTGTCGGTGACTTGAGCGGTGTTGGTGCTCGAGATATTGCGCCAGCGTTGTTGCACAAGCGTGTGCAAATCAAGTGGCCATATTTGCAAGAAGCTCTCGTGACTGCCGTGTCTGATGCAAAGGAACGGCTCGTCCCCGTGCCAGGCAAGCCGAACGAGTTATCTAGCAAGCCGAACAACGCCGCCGAGTTCGGTGCTGAGATGCAAAAGATCACGCGCGAATATCTTGAACAGTACGGCGTCAGCGCTGGTCGCTCGAACATCGCTTTGCACTGCAGAGCATGCGAAGGTCTCGTTAGACACCCCGATGGATCGTTGCAAAAGCGATTCTCAAAGACCGAGATGACTGTTCCGATGCAGCTCGTCATTGCAAAGCACAACGCGCCATCCGCGCGCATGGAAGAGCGACCCGCGCTGGATGCGAACGAATGCGCTGGTGATTTCGCTGAAGGAGACGTGGCCCTCTTCCTCGGAAGGTCTCACTTTGGTGCCTTGGTGACTGTCACTGAAGTTTCTGCGAGCGGGCTCGCTGTCTCCGTCGCGCCCGTTCCTTTGGACACCGGCGCGGCGCGACGCATCCTGCAGGGTGTTGGACAGAGATACATGCAAGGAGGTGAAGTCGCTCGAAAATTGGGTGTGCATCCAAAGGTTGTTGGGCAAATCACTGGTGCGGTTTGGGTCCAAGAAAACGCAAAGGCGAGCAGACACGATCGAGTTGACATTGGTCTCAACCTCAAGCATAACGCAAAGAACCTTTGCGTGGCTGGCTACTGTCGCCCCATTCAAGGAGACAAGCCGGGTTGGGAATACAGCCAAGAAGCGTTGCGTGTCATGCAAGAGTACAAGCGCACGCACCCGTGGGTCTTCTCGGCAGTCGAGTCGGTCGAGGACATGCGGGACGGTCTCAACCTCGATGATGCCATGGAGGACACGCCCGAAACGGTTCGCATGGCGACTCTCAAGGGTGTCAAGGCGTGGTTGAAGGCGCATCCCATTGCGAGACGACCTCTCGTTCCTTCGTCCTCTCAAGTCGCAACGGAAGAAGCCATTCGCGCTCTCGTAAGTGCCACGGCTGGCGGCGCTAAGCAAGTCAAGACGGTCGAACTCGAGGGAGTGTCTCCACTGCTGCTCATGAAGCCAGTCACGGAGGGCTCGTTGGTAGATCTGTATGCCGGCGGTGACTTTGAGCTCGGCGATCGCGTCGTCATGGTTGGCGATAGCGGACAGCCCTCATTCGGTTCTCGAGGCGCCATAGTTGCCGTGCACTCGTACATGGATGCGCACTCGCAGGATGCGCACGCGGAATCCGTCGAAGTATTGTTCGACGATGACTTTGTCGGTGGCAACGACTTGCACGGAGTCATTTCTGGCAAGCGCGGCGCCATGCTTCCAGTGGCGCAGTTGATCAACTTGTCACATCCGCCCGCTATGCCGAACCTCGGAAGTGCGGCGCCAAAGGTTGTGGTAAAAGTCGAAAAGGGCGACATGGACACGCCGACCAAGTGGAGCGAGCGAGCGCCGCGCATTCAACGTGACGTCGTTCCGCAACCGACGCTCCCGGAAAAGGGAACGAAAGGTTTCGCATCCGCCAAGGGTGCTGGTCGAGGCAAGGCTAAGCAAGCGCCTGAACCTGGCGCGCTTCCGACAAATATGCGAATGCTGTCCATGCTCGACAGCGCTGCGGAGAAGTCCAAGTCCAAGGTTGCGGCTCCATCTCAAGGAAAGAAGGCTCCCATGAGCGTCGCCGAATTAGAAGCCCAAATGCTTCAGATGATGGGATCCCCCGCGGCGCCGAAGGGCTCGCAACAAGTCCGTCCTGGGAAGAAGGAAAACGTTGGTGGTACCAAAAAGTCTCCGATAAGCATCAAAGAGCTCGAAGCGTCGCTTCTCGCCGGCGCGTCCGCGCAGCCTCCTTTGCCGCCGGGCGCGCCGCCCAATCTTAAGGAGTCGCCAAAGCCGGCTCGAATGCCAAAGACAAAGAAGCCAGTCGCGGCTGTCAGCCCGCAACCCGCGCTCCCACCGGGGATGCCGCCACCGGCACCCTCCTCCGGCGACGCCAAATCGTCGACTGAATCCAAATCCGAACCCAATCAGTCGGGCGAGGCCGAACCGGCGGACGCTCCGAAACCAAAGGCGAGGATGATTCCCAGGTTTCTCCTCAGGGGCGGCAAGTGACCGCCATCCGATCGATGAGCGTGCCAATCATGTTCGTGTTGTAACACATATCCTAATACCTCACACCGGCGTTTCTCGCGTTGTCAAAGCGTCCATCCTCCAAACGACGCGGCGGACGACGTCCGTCTGTGCACCGTAATCGGCGCATCGACGGTTCGCAACTCAACAAATGACGGGTGTACCCCCTAACCCCTGACCCCCGGATAAGATGACTGATTGATGACGCTCGACCGACTTCACACCGCGCCGAACACCGTCGAAGGACAAACGGACGGACGATGCTCGCCAACGCGAAGATGACCACAGCGCCCGCGCGCGTCGCACCGACGCTCGCGTCGCGTCGCGCGCTCGCGACGAAACCGATCTCGCTCGTCAGACGGACAGCCACGCAGCGTCAGGGCGGTGCGACGCGCCTCGGTGCGGCGGCGCCGAGACGCGCGGCCACGACGGCGACGCGCGCGTTTCTCGGCATCGGTGAAGAGAAGACGTCAGATTCCGCGTCGGCGTCGACGCAGCGCGTGAGCACGGACTCGGTGATGATTGACCCAGTCGTCGGCGCCAAGAGGTTTTCCAATTACTTTTGGGCTGGCGTCGTCACGGCGGGAAGCACGGGTTTTTTGCTCACCGGTGCGTCCGCGTACCTCCATCACAACTTGGTCTTCTTCCTCGATGCGTCGGATATCAAGTTCTTTCCGCAGGGTTTGGTGATGTCGTTTTACGGCGTCGCCGGAACCATGCTCGCGACGTACCTGTGGTTGACCATTTCCTGGGACGTCGGCGCCGGGTACAACGAGTTTAACAAGGATGAAGGCATCATGCGCATCTTCCGTTACGGTTTCCCGGGGAAGAACCGCAGAATTAATTTGGTGAGCGATCTCGCGGACGTCCAAGCGGTGCGGGTGGAAATCAGCGAGGGTGTCAACCCGCGTCGCGTGGTGTACGTGAGGTGCAAGGGTAAGAGGGACATTCCGCTCACGCGCATCGGTCAACCGCTCACGCTCGCCGAGGTTGAGCAACGCGCCGCCGATCTCGCCAAGTTTTTGCAAGTCCCCATCGAAGGACTGTGAAAAAGTCGTCTTCGCATCACATATTCTCTAGCCAATACGCAGACTTCGGGACTTTTAATCGAAATGTAATCAGCTTTAGTTGTCAACAAAAGACACTTTGCCTCGCCTGTGCGAATCGACCGTCTTCAGTGTTCCTCGCGCGCGCGCCGCCCGTCCGTCCATCCATCCGTTCCTTCGCTCGATCAGATCGCGAATTCGTGGGTATGGCGACGGCGAACGCGCGCCCGCGTCCCGTCGACGTGCCGAAATCGGAAATCCCGCGCGAATGCGTCGACGCGCTCGCCGCGAGCGTGCCCGCGCTCAAAGCCGCCACTGAATCCGTCTCGCGTCCCGTGCTCGATCGCGAACGCGTCGTGCTCGACGCGATTCGTCGGAAATCGCACGCGCAGCACAAGTCGTCGAAACACCACTCGATGCTTACGCGGGCGTGCAAGAGATCGCGGGATTTCGACGCGTTGGATGCGACGAATAAACTGCGGGCGTTGCGGGCGGACGTCGAGGCGTGCGTGGAAGCGGGCCGCATGGCGTACGCCGTCGACGATGCGGTGGTGTTTCCCTCGCGCGCGGCGGCGGATGAGTGTTTGCGCGCGCTCTACGCGTCCTGTGTCGCGGCAGAGGCGTTGGGGAGCGCAAGCGAGGGTGCCGTGCTCGCGTTCGCCGGACAGCTCGCGCGCGGGTACTTCTTGCCGCTGAGTCTCACGGCGACGGCGTGCGCGAGCCGCGTGCGCGTGGAGTGTTCGAACGCGATAGAGGAGTTTGTAAAGGCGTATAACGTCGTGGTCAAGGTTCGAGAGCTGTTGCCGCCGCCCGGCCGGTTTGGTGAGGCGGATTTGAAGAGGCTGCCGCCAGCGGAGTTGAGAGTGCTCGTACTCGACGACGGCGGATGCGCCGCCGTGGCTGTCGGCGACGAAAAGGTTTCCACCGATGAGACGCTCGATGAAAAGTGGGGTCAAGTTGCAGAGGCGCGCGAGAAAGCTGTGGGTGGTGTCCGAATCGATCGCGACGGGAATGATTTGGATGATTTATCAGATTTGGGCGTGCGCATCGACCGCGCCGACGCTTCAAAGAGCGATGCTGTCGTGAGAGTGATGAAGGAATCGCAAGTCCCGAAGCAATCAATCAAGAAACACATGGCAACCATTCGAGGCGGCGTTTTAGGTGGTTTGCAAGCACCTCCTACGAGCCTTTTCGCGTCGAAGAAGCGTCGTCGTAAGAAGGAAAAGGAACTGGAAATGGCAGCGAAAGCGAACGAACAGGGGAAGAAGCAAAAGAAAAAAGCGAAAACGGATGAGCCGCTCTCCGCCGAAGACGCAATGGTGAGGCTCAGACAGCTTGCGACGTTTGATTAGATGTAAAAAAGTACTTAGCTCTCATTGTTTTTGTTGTACAAATATCCACAGGTTATTCAATCGTCAGTTCATCAATCCGAGAATGTCGTCTCGCCAATTTCTACTACGCAACACGGCGTCGCTAAAGTTTGATACGAGCCGCCAATCATCGAGCAAAACGAGCGCAATGATTGTCAACCAAAAAAAGGTCCATAACACGACTATCGATACCGTGATGCGAACAGCCGTCGAGCCGAAAACGCGAACGAGCGTCACCGCGGCTTGAAAATTCGACGACTCGACGCGTCCTTCGCCCTTTGTCGACCCACCGCTCGGCGACGGCTTCACCTGAAGCACGGTGTGATGATGATGTTCATGTTTGCCAAAGTCTCCAGGTGTCGCCGGCGCGGTCGACGACTCGCGCTGGCGAAGGGCGCATTCGAGAGAACGCAGTCGATTTTCCACGGCGCTCATTCTCGAATCGTTCTCGTTTGCTTTTTCATCCAAAGTCACCGCGAGCGTTTCAATCATATCCACCGCGCGTTTGGCCAACGCGTGCGTCTTTGCGACGTCCGAATTCACAGCGTGTTTGGCGTTCGATAGACGCGTGGAGAAGGACTCGAGCGCGTTTGCGATTTGTCGCTCAAGGTCGTCAACGCGTCGAGATAATCGCTCGAGCGTTTCGTCGTCGCCGTTTCGATTCTTCTCGTCGCCTTTGTCGTCGTGCGACGTCGACCGGATCGGCATTGATAACGCGACGTCGATCTGTTCGCGAGGACGCGCGGGCAGCGCTTCTCGCATCTTTGCGTGCGTGTCGATTTGTGTCACTGCGGTGCGTTGCCAAATTTAGAAGCCCACGTCATACATCGGCATCATCCGAGCGTCGTCTCGTGCGTCGGAGAGTAACTCACACCGGCAAATACCAACCCCAACGCGGGCGCAGGTGGTGCAACTGCCTTTCGGTCTCGACATGCCGCGATGTCGAGCAAAACGGTGTCGCTTCCGGCGTAATTTGCAGCTTCTCGAACCGCCGTCGATACGAGACATCGAACAAGCTTTCTGAGAAATCGATCCGCGACGAGTTCAATGACAATGACTTCCGTCTCGCTTGGTTGTGCGCAATCATCGTCGCTATTACCATGTACCGATCGTTCAATCGTCGCTCGACTACGTCTGATGCCCGCGTCAACGTCGGCGCCGCAATTGCCGTCAGCAGCGCTCTCCGAAATCGGCAGCGTTGCTTCAAACGCTCTCGCGACGACGAATCGCACGTTGGGGTTCTTTCCCTCGGGCGTCGCCCGCGCAAAGGCAAACATGTCCACGTCGTGACCAACGAGTGGCGCTAAAATCCGATCGATGACGGACGCGTCGAGACTCGCGCGAGGCGTGCGAGCTTCGTTGAAACCTTGCCGCAACGGCAAAATGTAAACATATCTTCGATGAGTCGCTGCAAAAGTGGCGTGAAACGCATCTGGAGCCCATCGAACGTCTGAAACCCGAAGAGCGTTTCCCGCCGGTGACATCTCGTTGATCAATCGCGTGATTTCATCCCCAGTCGTCGGTTTGAGCGTCCAAAACGAGACGCAGCTCGCCGCAGCGCTCACGCCTCGATCGGTCCTCCCGGCGCTAGGCAACGGTCTCTTCTTATCCAACACCGGCTCGAGCGCAGATAAAACCACCGCCGTGACCGACGCCCTTCCTGGCTCCCACGCTGTCCCATCGTAATCTCCATCACACGCCGCGTTCCACGCGAATCCCGCGAAACTCGGTCCGTGATACGCCAAATTCGCTCGCCACGTCCATCGCTTGAGCTTTCTATTCTTCACCTTGCGCTCATCTACACCGTGCGACGGATCCACCCTCGCCGGCGCTAAACCCACGAATGTCTCTCCGTTAGCATTACCACGCGCACGCGGGGTTAATTCGCTCAAACATGCGCGACCGGCGACGACGTCACGCACAAACGCCGCGCACCGACTCCATCCGGCGCCTCTGTCGTCCAAAAACTGGTTCTGCTCCACCGGGTCCCACCGCTTCGCGTTAAAGTCTTCGCCCGCCCGAAACGTCGTCGGCGTCGCCCCGGGACGTTTCAACTCGAGCGTTTGACACGGGTGTCTTCCGCAGTACTCCTCCGCGTCCTCTGCGTCGGCGTCGGACATGTCGCTCAGCGTTCCTCGGCTGACTGCCGACGACGGCGCCGTTGCCGTTCGAGGAGACGCTGGACGATCGCGACGCGCGCGCGCGACGGAAATGGCAGCGGTGACACTGCGCTGAGTGATGGGCGCGCGCCCGTATCGCATCAACGACGACGACGACGACGACGACGACGACGACGACGACGGTAAAGACGTCGTCGCGTTGTGTTGCGAGTGGAAAAAGTGCACTGAAAAAGCGCACCTGATTGACTGACGCGAATGGACACGGACGAAAACGAAAGCGAGGCGACGCGCGAACCGCGAGGAGGGGGAGGGAGCGCGGGGAAAGATGACGCGACGACGAACGCGTCGGCGTCGTCGTCGTCGGACGCGGGTGGGGATGTAGGCGCGCTCGAAGCGCGTGAGTTTTTCGATGCAGACGCGGATGCGAAAGAGTTTGCGAAACTCGTCGCGTCGCTCGGTGGAGACGGACGAACGGACGCGGTGTTGAGCTGCCCGGGGTGTTTTACGACGGTGACGGCCTTATGTCAGCGTCACGAGAGGTATCATGAGCAGTATCGGGCGGTGTTTGCGATGAATGTAGAGGTGGACCAGACGTCGACGTTGAGACCGACGGATGGCGAAGACGCGGGGGAGAGATATAAAGAGGTAAAATGCGAAGGGTGCGGCGTCATCGTGGGTGTGATTGATGAAGATGAGGTGTACCACTTTTTCAACGTTTTTTCGAGCGCGGGATAGGCGGGTCACCGTTTCGGGGCTTCGTTCGTCTTCGAAAGAGTTGACAAATCGCAAAAGTTGACGCCGCATGCGCGAACGAGGCGCTATTTCGGGATTGGCGCCAATAGACTCGTCCGCGCGCAATTCGTGTGAACACGCTCCTCTATAACGGCTCGATGAGGTCGGGAAACACGACTCGAGTCGCGTCTAGGCGCAGTTTTCGGTTGCGCGCTGTGTTCAACGATTGGTTTGAGATTCAAACTTATGTCGTCGCTGGCTTGGTGCTCCTCACCGGATACTTTACATTCATATCCACGTCTGTCTGGCGGAAATGTACGGCTGATTTTAGCGTCGAGTATCGCGACACCGTCGGGCGAGAGGAGGTTGTGCGCTCTTTTCTCAAGTGTACGTTTGCTCGCGAGAAAAACAAAGGGTATCGACCGTGGACGATGGGCGATTTCTCCGTGCTCTTCGTGCGCACGTCGACTCTGGCATATTTCGGAGAGGCGATATTTCATCAGTTGAGCGCTTGGCACGCATCCAAACACAGAAAGTGGAGGACAAAGCTCGGCGTGCACTCTTTTTTCGCTTATTACGCCGTGTACTTTATCATGTTGAGCGCACTAGGATACCATTCGCAATATTCACAGATGATTTGCATGTCATTTTTCGGCGTCTTATTCTTTTGCGGCGCGACTGCGAAAGAGTTCTGGCACACAAAGGGGTTGAGTTGGCTATATACATACGTCATGTTGATGGCAATCATCGGTAAAGCTGTCGTCGAGATTTTTATAATCATCGCGGCGGACCCAAACGTGAGCCCGACGTTGAAGCTGGGCGTGAGATTTATATTGGACCCGCTATTCTGGGAATTCGTTCGAGCCGTAGAACGCCACTACGCTCGTCTCAACCCCTCACCCGGGGCGTGTCTTCACCTCCCATACTTTGTTTCCTTTACCCTTCAACAAGCATTCTTTTCTAGATACATCATGTTTCTCCTCTCTGCAGACGGCGCCGTCAAGAGCATGGCAACGGTTCAGGCGGTTCTTTCGTTGCACGAACTCATGGTGAACTTGGTTCAAAAGGATCGAGACGTGCACCTAGTCAAACTTCTTCTAGGTAAACAGTCCGCAGAAGCAATGCTCGCTTCGCGCAAGCAGCATGACATCGTGGTGCTGAACACAATTGTATCTTCCTTCGCCGAAATTTGTGCGGTTATTGTCATTTCACTCTATTTGTATACTTTCCGTATGGCCAGCGAAGGTAACGAAGGCATCGTTGACCTGCGGGCGTATGCGATTCAGGCGGTCAACCTCATCGCTATCGAAATTCTTTTATCTTTCTTCGTGATATACGTACAACAGAGATTTCACGGCATTCGCCACGCCGAAGTTTTCCCACGAGGAAACTTCTTCAGCAGAGGAAAATTCCGTATTAGTTACAAGTTTGTCGTCTTCATGTGGATCGCGATCATGATGGGCCATAAAGTCACCATATACTTGGTGGGTTCGCAATTTCACAAGTATTTGTGCCCGAGGATCAACGACATCGGCCAAGTATTTTCGTACCAGTGCACCACAGAGGACTTGAAGCTGGCGCCTGGTGGCTTCTACTTGAATGCCGACGCCTTCTTGATACAGATGTACGATTACCCCGTCGCACTAAAGGAAACATAAACTATAGGAGTAGCTTGAAATGCGTTGAGGAATGTAAATTACAATTTGCCTGCGACGCGAGCAGACGTGTCGGCATCTATGTCGTCGTCCGAGTCCACGGTCTCTTCCACGCGTACTTGTTGCGACGTGCTCGGAGACGTCGGGCTTTGCGGTATCGGCTCCTCCGCTAACGGCGGCGCCCTCCTATGGATCGATTCAAGCGTGCGCAAATCGAGGCTTCCACATCGAGAATGCCCTCTTGAATGACGACCCGGACCTTCAGCCAACTTGGACATGTTAGGACCAACATCTGGGAACTGCTTTTCCGCACCCCAGACGTCGGCGAATGAAAGTTTGCGCCTGTGTTTCGGCGCTTTGAGATCTTCAGCTGCAATGCGGTCAATACCCAGGTTCTCGATAACCACTCCCTTCAATGTTCCTTGGCGTCTCGGCGAAGAGAACTCTACGTCCAAGCGCTGACGCGGCTCCGGTCCCTCCTTCTGACTCGCGCCGAGTTCCCGTCTGTTCTTGGCATCTCTGTCTTGCACCTCGTCTGCGAGGGTCGGGTTAAAGTGCCGCACGAACGTCACGCCAATGACATACGGAAGCAAAGCAAGCACGGCGATCGGCCAGAAGCCCAACCAGTACTTGGCTTGGCGCGCAACAATCGGGACGAAAGTTTGGAAACTGTATGTTGAGTAGTAAACCTGCGTTTCGCTCAGCGCAACGTTGAGCAGGAACCAAAGAAGAATCGAACCCCAAATGACGATATGATGGAAAACAGTCCAGTAGTTGCACAACAATCCGATTTGCAAGTTCAAGCAGATGATGACGGCAGAGTACAACGTCGTACCGACTTCCCACAAACCGAAAGGCTTACCGCTCGCCGTGTCAGACTCTCCGGCGTGGATGCCGTAAAACACGGCGACGAAACTCACAACAGCTACGTATACACCGTTGGCAAACCACAGCAAACGTCGCTTCGAAGTAAACTGCGTGTTCAATTGCGTTTCTTTATAGAGCTCAGGGAACTCAAGACAGCTTTGCGGCCTGACATCTTGGTCCAATATGCCGAGAGCCAAGACTGGGAAGTTGGTGAAGAAGATGTTGAATGAAGACATTAGCCAATCGTTGTATACAACTTGACCGCTCGCGTTGGTGTGCATGTTGTAAATGAATATGGTCAAACCGAACGCAATGTTCTTGTAAAAGAAGTACGTCACCATTCTCGCGATACGCTTGTAGTTGTAGCGCCCGTGGAGAAGGAGCAAGCGCTCGAGGAAGCGGAACTGCGCAAATGCGAAATCGGACGCCATTACAGCCTGCATGCCTTCTTGACCGCTGATGCCGACACCAATGTGAGCAGCTTGAATCATCCCGACATCGTTCGCACCATCACCAATCGCCAATGTTATTCTACCAGAGTCTTTCACGAGCGTCGTAACCAACGCCTTCTGAAGTGGGGAGACGCGGCAGCAAATAACGGCGCTACATTGTGTTCCGAGAGCCAAAAAGCTACCAGCGAGGGATTCTTTCAGCGCCATTGTCAGCGAACGCCCGTCAATTACCATGCCGAGTTCTGCGTCAAGTTGCTTTGCAGCAGCAGCCTCGACCAAACCAGCTTCAATTTGTTCCTTGACAGAGGCGAGGGCGAGTCTATCGAACTCCTCCTTGGAGATGATTCCATCATTCTCCTGCTTGACGAGATCATCAACGTTGATGACGCGCAGCTTCATCTGCTGGGTGATGAGCGAGCACGCTTGTCCAATGTTGATCGCCGTATCTTGCTTATCGCCCGTCAAGACCCAAACAGCAATGTTCGCTTTCATAAGTTGCTCGATGGTTCTCGGCACCCCAGCTTGCAGTTTGTCCTCGATTGCGGTCGCCCCGAGGAGGTTCAAGTCGTGTTCAATCAGTTCGGCAACTTCTTCGAGTTTCTCCGTTCGGTTCGTGAGCGACTGACTGGCTTCAACGAACTTCTTGTTCCACGCCTTGTACTCGTTCGTGTCGAGTTCGCGCTCCGCAATGCAAAGCGTACGGAGGCCACACTTCGCCCAGTCATCCATGTGCCCTTGCGTCGACAACTTGTATTCATTGCCACGCTGCGCAAGACGCTGATAAATAACGTTGTCTGCGCCCTTGGTGTAAAGCATGATCTTCCCGTCATCTCTCCTAACGATCACACTCATGCGCTTTCGTGCAGAGGAGAACTCAAGTGTGTTCAAGAGCGTGTATTCAACAGACTTCTTGCCCGGTTTACCGTCTTCGTAGGCCTCCTCGTCGACGATGATCGAGTTAAGAGATCGCTTTTTGAAGAAAAATCCGAAGCGCTTTGCCGCGACGACGAACGCTAATTCATCTGGGCTTTCAGCCTGATAGACAATTTCTTCAGGCGTTGGCTCGCCCTCTGGAATGACAGTTTGGCAGACGGCGAGAACGCGGAAAAAACCTCTCGCAATGCTTGCGTCTGATCGTCTTGACCACGCACCGTCTTCAATGCGTTTATCGCGGAAGTTGAACGAGGGCTCGATAGCCTTACCGTTCTTCGCTGGAGTCGGCTTGCCTTGGCGCTGCAAAATAGCTCTTTCAATCTCAGTGATTCCTTCTCCGTACGCGACGCCAGCAATTGAGCACTTAAAGAACTCCATTGTGTTGCAAGTCAGAGTACCCGTCTTGTCACTGAGAACGGTGTGCACCATACCGAGCTCCTCGTTAAGGTTTGTGGTTCTCGTCAACGCCGGTGTGTCTGTTTCCGCATGGTACATGGCTCTGTCTTGGTTCAAGAACACGTATCCCTGAATCACTTTGACGAACTCGAGCGAAACGTACAAAGAAATCGGAATCAGATACCCGTAGAGCACGTACGACGTGAAAAACGCCACAACACCGACGAGAGCCTTGTTATCCGGGTTGAACGTGACGTCTTGCTTCATAATCTCCATGTACCAGTGCTTTCCGGAGCTCGCTTCGATCCACTTGGAACAGTAGATGGCCGAAGCGGTCCCCATAAGGAACAATGCCGAAAGCATCGTGATCACCACACCGTCCATTTGCTTCTCGACATGCGAACGCTTGGAAGGTGTCGCCGTGGCGTTCATCATGACTTTGGAATCGTGACCGGTGTAGACGGCGACGCCTACGATCCATTCTGTGTTTCGCAAGCTCGAACCTCGAAGAAGCACGTTCGATGGGTTCAGCGAAATCTTCTTCGGTTCCTCGTAGAGAGGCACACCAATGGTCAAATTACCAGAGTAAGTGTACAGGGAGTTGTTCGGATGCTCGCACTCGATCGACGCCCCTCCGCTCGTCAACTTTGCGCACGTCTCTCGGTCGACCTTTGTAATGGCTCCGAGGTCCACCGAGCGCTTCGTCTTGAGGTTCGTTTCCCCGTCCAAGTTTTTCGTCTCCACATAGCACGAGTTCTCCTCGAGAGAGCTCTCCAACATGATGATATCACACGGGAAGAATTGATCTCTAACGACACGAACGACGTTGCCAACCTGAATATCTCTCCACTCGCAGCTCTCAAACGAAGTTCCGTTAAACCTTTCGCTTGGCGACGTGTTTTGCGCGCGATCTTGCACGTGCCGCTTAAAATCTTCGATCGCCTCTTTGATGAGCGACAACCCGATGACCAAGGTCAACGGCGTCCACGTCGTGTACGGCTTGATTGGCGAAACAGTGTCGAACAACGAAATGATCGCCACCGACAAGAAGTACAAGTTTGCCACCCGTCGAAACTGCTCGTATAACCCCTTCGGGAAGAATGACGCGAGGTTATACTTCCCCGTACTGATGGAGTTATCCTTAAACTTTGGCAGCGCCGTCTCGTTCGGCGTTCCGACACCGAGCACCAACTCTCTGTTTGCCGGCTTCGACTTTTTCTTCAACCTCCTCGACAGACTCGACGACTTTCGAACCAGCCCTTTGGCCGGCGCCGGCGTACCCGGCGCCGCGCGCTCGGCGGCATCCATCGCGTCGGTCGCCATCGCTTCGTCGGTCGAATCCCGATTCGCGTTCGCGTTCGCTCCGTCGGTGTTCGTCCGTTTCGTCCAACGTAATTCAACCACGTTCAGCCGTTGCTCACCGGTGATCGGCGCCGGTGCTCGCGTGACGCGTTTTTGGCGTCTTTGGCGTCGAAAACGGCTTCGAACGGTCGGGGAACGCGTTCGCGGCTTGTCCGCACGCTTCGCGACGGCCGTGCGTGTCGCGGTCGACGTGCAGTCGGCGTCGCGCACTGGAGAGCGCTCCTCAGGTTTGAGCTTCACACGAGAGCGGGGTAATCGATGAGTCATGAATCGTGAATGTACATTCAGGAAATTGTGGAACGGGCCGAGCGTCGACACTCGGCGAACGCGAACCTGATGGGCGATCCGTTTGAAGACTTTAAATTTTAAATCACTGCGTGGATGGCGCTAAATAAATCGCATCAGCGAGCGATGGTGTTTCCCTCGGCGTCGAGGACGACCCAGTCGGCGGATTGTGGAGCCTTTTCGGCGGAACCGACGATGGCGTACGCGCGCGGCGCGCCAAAATGCTTCTCGGCGGCGCGAGCGAGATCTGCGGGCGATGCGGCGAGCAAGCCGTCGCGGAAACGCTGACGTTCGTCTTCGGAAATACCACTGAGGAAGCCAGAGTTGCCTCGGGCGCTCGGGGCGAGCGGGGCGTCGAGCTGCTTAAAGGCGCGAAGCTGCGCCTCTTCGAGTTCCTTTTGCGTAATGTTACCCGGCGTCTTGGCCCACTCGATGGATTTGTCAAAGGTGTCGAGCGTTTCCATAGTGTTCGGATCGCGGTAGGAATAAAAGGTGAAGAGACCTCCAACGGGGTCGGAGCTCGCGCCGCCGCCGTAGGCGCCACCCTTCTCGCGAATCTCTCTGTGGAGGTAACCAGCGCTCAGCGCTTGCGCGAGCAGGAACACCGCAGGAGCGTCTGGATGCGTATACGGAAGCGCCGGGATGGAGGCGATGCAGTAGTTGGTCTGCCCCGGAATGGTTACGAACGTGTTTTGTAACTTGGTCTGGAACGCCTTGAGGTTGCTCGCGATCGTTTCGTCGTCGGATGGTCTGGTACCGGATGGCTTCATACCCGTCAAGAATTTGGAGAAGGAGCGCTCCATGGCGCCGAAGCTCTCCTGCTGGCACGCGATGCGGCATCTTTGGACTCGCTCTGGGCGAAGCACAAAAGCGGCAATTTCGGACAAGGCATCTTGCACCTCCTTGACGGAGTCTTGTTTGGATAAGCGAGAGACCAGCGACACGTGCGGGAGACCGCTGGTGGCGTTGGCAAAGGCGCTAGCGCTGCTAATTTGGGCGTTGGAGAGCGACTTTGCGTACTGCATACCCTGAGAGCCGAGAGAGGATCTCAGAGAGGCTGCGCGCCTAGAAACCAATAATTTCATGCGTTCGTCTTCGTCGGTCCACTTGGCTGTTTGTAATTCGGTGAGAATGTCAAACATCGCGTCGATGTTGCGCTCGAGTGCGTGACCGCTAATTGAGAGCGACACCTCTGGTGTCTTCTTGCCATTCTGATCCGTGCGAACGACCGAGCCGACGGAGAAGCCGCCCGTACGAAGCTTGATCTCTTCGGCGAGATCCTTGTACTTGAACTTTTCAGTGCCGAGCTGATCGATAAAGTCAGCAAACAAATCTAAATAAGGTACAAGCCGTTGCGACAAGCCGTTCAAGTCGAAGTGCGCGGTGAAGTACGCCACACCGTTGGTCGGTTGCTCGTCGTACTGAAGCGGGATACCGCCGGCGATGGACATGTTCTTGGAGCCCCAACGCTTGATTTCCTTTGGCACCGCCTCGGAAACGACGAGCGTCGGCAAGACGGACACGTCTTCCTTCTTGTCTTGGTTCTCCTTCAACACCAACGCGTCGGCAATAATCTTCTTCTTTTGGTCCTCGGTGAGCGTCTTTTGAATCTCCTTAAGCTTATGCTTCTCAGCGTCATCGAGCTTCTTATCGTACGCCTCATCGGTGCGAGCGCGCACCGTCAACTTGTGCGGGTTGTCCAAGAACCACTTCTTGATTAGCTTTTGCCAAAACTGCGAATCCGACTCGAGCGCTTGCGTGAGCTTTGCGGCGAGCTCTGGAGTACGGAGCGAGCGCAACGCGTCGCCGTCGTGGACCCAGGTAGAAAACGCACCAAAGCCAGTATACAGACCAAACTGCGTCGTGACCACGGCGGCGTCGAGTTCAACTTGGTGCATAACCGCGTTGACGCGTTCGCGTGGGAAGCCTTCGCGAGCAATGCGTTCGAGCACGTCCATCACCGTTTGTTCCACTTTGCCGAAATCCGCCTCGGCAACATCCTTCACGCCCACGGCGAAGGAGGTTTCGCGACGAGAGCCACCGTATCCCGTACCCGGGGCGAAGGATGTTCCGAGTCCGCTCTCCAAGAGCGCCTCGTAAAAGTAAGACTGCGGACCGCTCGTGAGCAAATCGCTCGCGACGCCGAGAGCGAAATTTTCCAGCGAAACCGGATCCTTGATTTGGTTCACCATGAGCCACGCGAGAGAGATTAGCGATTGCTTATCCTTGTTCGCCACGATGGCGTCTGCCGGCACGGTGACATCGACGGACTTCGGCGCCGTGAAGCGCTTTTCGTCCGCAACGATGAGCCTGCTCACGTCGAGCTTGTTAAATCGGTGGAGCGCCGAGTCTTCGATTTGCTGCAGCGTCTCTTCGAGCGGCAAGTCGCCGTACGTGTAAAACTTGGCGTTCGACGGGTGGTAATGAAGCGCATGGAACGCCTTCAGTTGTTCGTACGTCAAATCTGGAATGTTCACCGGGTCCCCACCGCTGTTCCAGTGATAGGTGGACGTCGGAAACAAGTTTTCACCGAGCGCGCGTCCGTAACGCGCGCTCTGCGAACCCATGGCCCCCTTCATCTCGTTGAAGACAATGCCTTTGTAAATGAGATCGCTCGACGAATCATCCATTTTGGCAAACTCAAACCTGTGACCCTCTTGAGCGAAGTCCATCGCCGCAATCTTTGGGAAAAAAGCGGCGTCGAGATAGACATCTAACAAGTTTTTATAATCCACCCGATTCATCGTAGAAAACGGGTAACACGTGTAATCGCTCGCCGTCATTGCGTTCATAAACGTGCTCAACGAACGCCTCAACATGTTGAAAAACGGATCTCTCACCGGAAACTTCTCGCTCCCGCACAAAACCGTGTGCTCCAGCACGTGCGCGACACCCGTGGAATCTCTCGGCGTCGTTCTAAACGCTACATTAAAGCACGCGTTCGAGTCGTCGGCGCCCACGTGCAGCACCTTGGCGCCCGTCTTTACGTGTTCCAACTCCACCGCCACCACATCGTACGGCATCACCCGCACGCTCGACGTCACCTCAAACGCCCCTTTCGCCAACTTTGTCCCCGGTTTCAACCTCTCCAACGCATCCAGCATCGCCTTGGCGTCTCCAACCGTCCCGGCGCCATCCGCCGGTTTCAACACCGCCGCGTCCGCCGAAGACGCGAAACCGTTCGCGCCCGAAGCCGTCGCCGCCCCGACCGTTCCGGCGATCATGATTTCCCTTCGCGTCGCCCCGCACCCTCGTCGTCGATCCTCCTTCGCTGCCAACGTATTATTTCCTCTTCGGTATCCCCTTCCTCGTCGTCCCCCGATCGTCGACGCGACCACGACTCTGCTTCTTTCCAACGCCCAGCGCATGGAAAATCCAAATCCAATTCCAATCGCGCGCGCGTCTCCGCTCGAACGACGACGCCCTCCGTCCGCCGCCGCCGCCGCCGCCGCCGCACCGGTCGTCTCCGAAACCCTCCGTCCGTCCGTTCGCGGCGGGCGTCGACGGTTCCCCCGCGTCCCCTAGTCCTCGTTCCCCGTCCCGCTCGAGTCGCGCAAAGAAAGACTAGACTGGTTGTGACGTCAGAGTGCGCGCACTCCATCGCACTCGAGTCCCTCATTTTCTGAGTCATGAACCGTCATGAACCGTCACTTACCGAACCGAACCGAACCCGAGGTCGCGCCTCAGAGAGCGACGGTTTACCGACGACCCATGCGCGCGACGACGCTCTGTCGCCTCGCGGCGTCGTCTCGCGTCGTCGCGGCGTGGAAGCGCGCGTCGACGTCGACGAAGAACCTACTCGTCGCGAGTCCGTCCGTCGCGCGGGGCGTCGTCGGTAAAGTGTGCGGGGCGTCGGTAAAGTGCGCGACGACGCGGACGATGTCGTCGGTCGGACGGCGAAGGACGCCGTCGGTGGCGACGACGGCGACGCGGGCGACGCGGGATCTCGACGGCGACGACGGCGGTGGGACGGGGTTCGTTCCGGTCGTTCCGACGATGTGCCCGGGGTGCGGGGTCGGGTTGCAGGGGGAGGATAAGAACGCGCCGGGGTTTTTTGTCATGCCCAAGCGCGCGTTTGCGCAGCCGTCGGACGAGGACGACGACGAAGAAGAGGAGGAAGAGGAGGACGATGACGCGTTCATCGCCGGTGTGATGGACGACGAGGACGACGATGACATCGATGAAGATTTCATCCCCGATGGATTCGAGCTCGATGAGAATTACGTCGAGGCGGATGACGCGCAGGCGCGACTGGACGCGCTCAACGCGCTCTTCGACGACGACGAGGACGACTACGCTTCGGCGAGACGGGCGGAGAAGAAGAAACGAAAGAAGAAGGGTCCACCGGCGGTGGTGTGCGCGAGGTGTTTCGCGTTGAGGACTTCGGGGAAGGTGAAGAATGAAGCCGCGGAGGTATTGTTGCCGTCGTTCGACTTTGAACGCGTCATCGGGGATAGTTTTGAGAGGTTAAAGACGCCAGGGAGCGCCGTGGTGTTGCTCATGGTCGACTTGCTCGATTTCGATGGGTCGTTCCCCGTCGATGCGATCGATGTCATCGAACCGTACGTTGAATCTGGCGTCGTGGACGTGCTCTTGGTGGCAAACAAGGTGGATTTGATGCCAGTGCAGTGCACGCGGACGAGATTGACGTCATTCGTGCGTCGGCGAAGCAAGGCGTTTGGGTTGTCGCGATGCTCGGGCGTGCACTTGGTGAGCGCCAAGGCGGGTATGGGTGTGAATATTTTAGCGACGCAGTTGGAGCAACTCTTAGATCGGGGTAAAGAAGTGTACGTCGTTGGCGCGCAAAACGCGGGGAAGAGCTCGCTGATCAACCGGCTGAGCCAGAGATACGGTGGACCCGGGGAGGAGGACGGAGGACCGATTGCGAGTCCGTTGCCGGGTACGACGCTCGGCATGGTGAAGCTTCCGTCTTTGCTCCCGAACGGTTCGGACGTGTACGACACGCCCGGTCTGTTGCAGCCGTTTCAACTGTCTTCGCGTCTCACCGGCGAGGAGATGAAGCTCGTGCTACCGTCGCGACGGCTGACGCCGCGGACGTACCGCGCTGAAATCGGAAGCACCATTCACATTGGCGGTTTGGCGAGAATCGACGTCATCGATTCCCCGCAGCGGACCGTCTATCTCACCGTGTGGGCGTCCAACAAGGTGAACACGCACTACTCTCGAACGGGGAAAGACGCGGATGCGTTTTTAGAAAAGCACGGCGGGTCAAAAATGACGCCACCGATCGGCGAGTTAAGGATGCAAAATTTTGGCAAGTGGGGCTATCGCACGCTCAACGTCTACGGCGAGGAATGGCAAGCGTCCACGCGGGACATCTCCATCGCCGGTCTCGGTTGGATCGCGGTCGGGTGTAACGGAAACGCATCGTTCCGCGTGTGGACGCACGAGGGCGTGCAAGTCGTCACACGCGAGGCACTGATTCCGGACATGGATAAGAGACTCATGTCTCCCGGATTTTCCTTTGAAAACGTCGGCGGCGGATCTTCTAAAAACCGCCCGAATGATCGAGCGAATAGACAGCGCGGCGGCGGCGAACGCGGACGTGGACGCGGTGGACGCAACTGATGATTACCATTTCAAACGAAATTCGCGCGATGGGTGGGGGAAAGGATTTAGCGAATAATTTGTAGCATACACAATAACGCATACATCGTGACGGCTTCATTCCTCGTCGGCAATTTGGCGTTCGTCCGACGCCTCCTCCGAGCCAACTTGCTTGTTCTCCTTGAGCCTTTGCATGAGCTTATCCGCCATCTCCTCCTTCCAATCTCTCTCCCCGTCGTTCTCTCGCTCGCGCACAACCTCGCGCACTTTCCCATCCTCGCCCATTTCCAACTCCCGTTCCAACGATTTTGCCACGCCCAATACGGATTTCCCCATGACAGCCGCCGTGACGACGTCGGCAAACACCAAAATCGCACCGAGCTTCCCGAACTTGGTTGCCGTGGCCGACAAATCCATGTCGTCCATTTCCGATTCCTCCACAGCCGCTTTCGTCATCGTCGATCCGTCTGCGTTCTCCTCGCGTTCCTCCGCTCGGTTTGGTTTGCGTCCATCGGTAACCTCCCCGTTCGCCGCTGCGCGAATAATCTCCCCGAGATCCACGTCGTCATCCATGGATGATTTAAACAACCAATCGATCGGTTGGTTGGACGTGCCCGCCGCGTGCGCTGCCCCGGTCGTCGTCGATACCGTCGTCGTCGTGAACAGTACTAACAACGCCTCGCGTCTTCCAGCGCGCACGGTCGTCGTCGTCGTCGAGCGGTTTTCGATCCCCGCTCGGCATCGCGTCGCGCGTGCTCGTCGTCGAGATGGTGCGTTTCGTTCGGCGCGATACGTCGTCGTCAACCGGGTCAACATGTCTTGCGTGCGCGCGCGACGTGTCAGTGTGTGAGGACTTTTCGAACTGATTTTTAATCCAAAAAATGCGTGAATTTCACCCCCACACGTCGACGTGCGCGCGTTCGATCGAGTACGTCGACTCGATCGATCGGCGATACTGATCGAAGAAACCGTCGACGCATGCGCGCGTGCGTGACGGGACGGTGGGCGCGCGTGCACGGCGTCGAACGGCGACGGGAGGTTTCTTTGGGATCTCGAAAATTCAGCAACAACAGCGACGACACGATGGTGTTGCCGACGCGGATGCGAACGGCAACGATGCGCGCGGCGGTGAGGAAATTGCGTGAACGGGGGACGTTTGAGCGAATGTACGTGCGGACAGCGGCGATGGGATGGAACGGTGGGGATGGGCGCGGGGTTGAGGATGGGAATTCGACGCCAGGTGGCAGGAGGGAACCGACGCAGCAAGCGCAACGACAGCAGCAACAGCAACAACAAGGACGAAGCGGTGGAGCCTCGGTGCAGTGGTTGCAGGGTGGAGGTGGGAACCGCGCGCCGCAACAACCTGGGGCGGCGACAGCGGCTGGGGCGGGACCGGCAATGCGAAGAGGGACGCCGGCGGCACCTCCGCCTCCACAAGACAGACAGAGGACGCCGTCGTCGTATAACAGACCTCCACCGCAGAAACAGCAGCAGCAACAACAAACGGGTCGACCGACGCAACAGCAACAGACGCCGCAGCAGCAACACTTTAGCACGCCGGCACCAGTGGTGCAGCGCGCAAAACCGACGGCTGAGGGTGAGTACGCGGCGCAGGAGAGCACCGGACCGCCGGGCTTGAGAGACGCGTTGATGGATAACGGCATCGTGCTTCAGAGTTACACCCCGGGACAACACAGAATCATATGTCCGACATGTAACGGTGGGTCCACGGGCGAGCGCTCACTTGCGGTGCACGTGGAGGATGACGGGAAGAGCGCGCAGTGGCACTGTCATCGCGCTAACTGCGAGTGGTCGGGTGGCACGAGCTCGGACGGGCGACAACGCGCATCGCGAGGTGCGGACAGCGCCACGTCCAACAGGCGCGTTGCAAAGCCAAAACTTCCGGCGTATGAAGATCTACAGCGCATCGGACCGGGCGAGATGACACCGGCGGCGGCGAAGTGGTCCGAAATGCTCAAGTCACGAGGAATCTCCATGGAGACTGCGGAGAGAAACGGCTTGGCGGTGCAAAACGTCTACTCACCGGCGGCGCAGTCGTACGTCGAAGCGTTGTGCTTTCCGTACATGCGTGACGGGGAGCTTATCAACATCAAGTATCGCGGGCCGGACAAGACGTTCTGGCAGGTGAAGGGGGCGGAGAAAATTTTGTACGGTTTAGACGACATTGTGGGTGAGGAAGAGGTGATTCTTGTCGAGGGCGAGATGGATAAATTGGCGCTCGAAGAGGCGGGGTTTAAGAATGTGCTCTCCGTCCCGGACGGCGCTCCCGGCAAGGTGAAGGATGGTCCGACGCCCTCGCCCGAAGAAGATAGAAAGTTCGAGTACTTGTGGAACTGCAGAGCGCAGTTGGACTCGATTTCGCGCTTCGTCATCGCGACAGATTCCGACGGCCCCGGTCAGGCGCTCTCCGAGGAGTTGGCTCGTCGTCTCGGGAAAGAGCGATGCTGGAGAGTGACTTGGCCGGAAGGATGTAAGGACGCGAACGAGGCGCTGCAAAAGGAAGGTATCGAGACTGTTCGCGAGTGCTTGAGCACGGCGGAGGGCTTCCCGCTTCGTGGCTTGTTTCGGTTTTCCGAATTCGCGCCAGAAATCGAATCTTACTTCAACATGACGACCACGAATGAGCTCCGAGGCGTGTCGTCGGGATGGAGAAACATCGATAACCACTATCGCATCGTCCCGGGTGAACTCACCGTCGTCACGGGGGTGCCGAACAGCGGTAAATCTGAGTGGGTGGATGCGTTGATGTGCAACCTCGCCGTGCAACACGGCTGGTCCTTCGCCCTGTGCTCTCTCGAGAACAAGGTGCACGAACACGCGCGAAAGTTGGTGGAAAAGTACGTCGGCGAGCCATGGTTCGAGGGTAAGTACTCCAAGGCTCCGAGAATGAACCCGGACACGATGCGAAGCGGAATGAAGTGGCTGAACGACCACTTCGTTTTGATTCGGCACGAGGACGACGAGCTTCCAAGCGTGGATTGGATTTTGGGTTTGGCGCGCGCCGCCGTCTTACGTCACGGCATTCGCGGTTTGTTGATTGATCCGTACAACGAACTCGATCACAAGCGCCCCACGGGTCAGACGGAGACGGAATACGTGTCGCAAATGCTCACTCGAATCAAGCGTTTCGCCCAACACTACGACGTCCACGTCTGGTTCGTCGCGCATCCACGGCAATTACACAACTGGAAGGGAGAAGCTCCTGGTTTGTACGACATTTCCGGTTCCGCGCACTTTATCAACAAATGCGATAACGGCATCGTCGTCCACCGTAACCGCGATGAAAAGCTCGGTTCGCTCCGTGAGGTGACCATCAACGTGCAAAAGGTGCGCAACAAGGTGGCGGGATCCATCGGCGACCCAAAGCTCGAATACAACGTATCCAACGGTCGATACGTCGACGTGTAAACCGACGAAACCCCATCGATCCGTCAATAAATCAAAGCAATAAACGTGTTGTAATCATCGATCGAATCATTCGCGTTTCACTCTCTTTTAAACTCCATTTCATTCTTATTACACCGGCGGCTCGCGCTTCGTTTCCAAACCTACCGCGAGGAAAATATTCTTTCCCTACGTCGTCTCGCTCGACTCATTCCCAGCCCGCCGGTACCGCCCGCACGAACGATCGACTCACAGCGTCACATCCGGGAAGCACTGTTCAAAGCTATTCTTCGGGTGCTTGTTATCGCTGTGTTCCTTGAGTTTCGCCGGCGCGAGCGTGCACATGAAAGACTGTCGGCAAATTTGACACACGCGGTTCATCGCCTTGGCGTTACTCGCGAGCTGCGATCCGGCGCCGGCTTTCGCGAGCTTTTCCGCCGCCTTCTTTCTCGCCATGGCGGACTTTTGCGCGTTGCCTCCACCCATGGTTTCTTCGTCTCGTCCGTCGCGTTTTGGCGAGGACGTCGAGCTCGAGGACCCGGGTGTGCTTTTGACCCCCAGTGATGTTTAAGGGTTTATGACTCGTCAAGTGCCACTCAAGATTGATTTGTGTTTCGACGCGTCGACAAGCGTGACGTGAGACGACGGCGCGCGCGATCGATCGATCGATCGAATCGAACCGAATCGAATCATGGCGCGAGCGCTCGCGAGACGCGCGTGGAGACTCGTCGAACGCGACGCGGCGCGAACGGTATCCCGCAGCGGCGTTGGCGGGTCGGTGAAGTCTGCATCGACAACACAGGGGGCGTCTGCGCGCACCGAAGTCGACGGGAAACGAACGACGGAGGTCGAGGACGGCGGACGCGTGGACGAGATGCGACGGGCGATGGCGGTTGGACCGGGTTTCGATGATTTCGTGCGATCTGGGGCGGCGTATTCGGTGCCAGCGCCGAGTTCGTTGAAGGATAAGACGACGCGTAAACCGGCGTGGTTGAAGCGCGAGGTGCCGGGGGGCGAGCGGTACACGGAGATCAAGTCCAAGCTGCGCGAGCTCAAGTTGGCTACGGTGTGCGAGGAGGCCAAGTGTCCTAATTTAGGTGAGTGTTGGGGCGGTGGCGAGGGTCGGACGGCGACGGCGACGATTATGATCATGGGGGATACGTGCACGAGGGGGTGCCGGTTTTGCGCGGTGAAGACGGCGAGGAATCCGCCGCCTCTCGATGTGGATGAACCGAAGAATGTGAGCAAAGCGATCGCGGCGTGGGGGCTGGATTACGTCGTACTCACGAGCGTGGACCGGGACGATATCGAGGATCAGGGTGCGGGGCACTTTAGGGAGACTATTCAACGGTTGAAGGCGTCGTGCGACGTCTTGGTTGAGGCGCTCACGCCAGATTTTAGAGGGGAGAAACACCTCGTCGAGGCGGTTGCGTCTTCCGGGTTAGACGTGTTTGCGCACAACGTGGAGACGGTACCAGAGCTTCAGCGCGACGTGCGCGATCGACGCGCCAACTGGGACCAATCCATCGAGGTGCTCAAACACGCCAAAAAGTCTGGCGCGAAAATCACAAAGACGTCGCTCATGCTCGGCTTGGGTGAGACACAAGAGCAAGTCATCAACGCGCTCAAGCTTTTACGCGAAGCGGACGTCGACGTAGTCACTTTTGGTCAGTACATGCGACCGACGAAGAAGCACCTCGCCGTCGTGGAATACATCACCCCGGAGGCGTTTGCGCGTTACCAAGAAATTGCGGAGAGTATGGGTTTCTTATACGTCGCGAGCGGTGCCATGGTTCGCTCTTCGTACAAGGCGGGTGAGTTTTTCCTTGCAAATGTCATCAAACAGCGAAAAGCGGATGAGGAAAAGGCGACGAAGTTGGCTGAGCAACAAATGTAAACATTGAAACTGGCGTTTTAGGCACTGGCACCGTTAGTATTTTATTGAATCAAAACAAACACATTCATTCAATTCATCCTACAGCGCGCGAGGTGAACGATGAGATCCGTTTCGTTGTCGATGACGTAATACTCGCGAATCTTCACCGTCATGAGCAGCAGTTTGAAGCTGTAATCGATGATCCACTGGCTCTCGCCGCGCTTTCGTCCCGACCCCTCATACTTTGGACCTTCAGAGGTCCACTTCATGAAAGATTTCAGCATCGTACCGTTCCCTTTCGCGCTCGCGCTTCGCATTCGCGACGATAACCGTCGCACGGATTCGTTCAAGCTCCCGAGCACTTTAGATTTACCTTTGAAGTATTCGCCTCGAATGTTCATGTACTCGACCGAGTCGGCAAAGAGCGACGAAATCTCGTCACGCGCCGCCCAATCGAAATCTTCGTTTCGTATCGCCTCGCCGAACGCGCGCGAAACCTCCACGCACGCCTGTGGCTCGTCTCGCGTGGTGTGCCTCCCGTCGTTTATGATGGCGTGCTTCGCCGCCGACGGCATTTGCATCAACCTCTGAAACGCGATTTCCGCTTCGTCGTTCATTCCTTCCTTGAGCATCTTCTTCGCCTTGGCCCTCACGAGCGCGTTCGGAGACTTTAATGCCGCTCTCAAGTGTTCATTTAAATCGCTCCATTTTCGCGCGCCAATCAACCGTCGGCGTCTCGTCTTCCTCTTTGCCTCCCTGTCTCTCGCCTGGGCGTCCTCGTCCGCGCGTCGCGTCACGTCGAGCGGATCAAACATCTCTGCTCGCGCGGCGGGAAAACCCTCCTCCTCCCCCTCCTCCTCGTCTGAATCGAACACCGACGCGTCATCGAGCGAATCTTCCTCGTTCGACGACCCGTCCTGCGCGTTCGCCTCGGCCCACCACGGCTGCGACGACGCATCCGTTACAGCAGCTGCGCCCTCACCGACTGCGAAACGCTCCTCCTTCGCCTCGGTCGTCTCCTTCTTCATCTCATCCTCGACGACGACGACGATGTCGACGTCATCCGGCGCATCGGCATCATGTACATCGACGTCGACGTCGTCGACATCGCGTCTGCTCGCGCACGCGCCCATGTCGACCGTCGGGTTCTGTCGTCGTCGTCGTTCCTCGTCGCCTCGAACGCGTCGTCGTCCGAGACATGAATCGACTCGATGGACGACGCATCCCGACGTCGAAAATGTAAGAAATACGCGACTGTTCGACGCGCCCAGACGACGACGACGACGAAACGCGCGTCGGTTCGACTCTCACGGGTGGCGACGCCTCACGGACCCTCTCGGACGGACGCGCGTTCTCTCCGAGAACGAAAAGGCATCGACAACGCGTCGTCTCGCGAGAGTTGATTGTTCACGCGCGTCCACCCCGTCCCGAGCGTCCTCGTCGCCGTCGCGCTCGAGAGCGACGCGTTGACGTCCATCGAGGTTTACATCTTTTCGGTCGTTCGTTCGAAACGCGGTGCCCGGTCGTCCGCCGGGACGTCGGTCGTCGGTCGCTTCACCCGTCCAATCCAATCCAGAGAGACGCGTGCGCGCGCCGGTTCGACTCCTGTAGCTTAGATATATTTAATAAGTGTTACAATATGTATATAAACACAGTGCATTGATTTATTCAAATCTATCAATGGTGGGAAATACAATCGATCAAGTATATTCTATCCTTAAATATTTCATAGTATAGAGCCCATGGCAACACCATCGATTATCGGTCGGCACACGGCGACGCCCGCCGACGGTGCATGCTCGCGGTGGACGCGCGCGCGCGCGCGGCGTACGATTGCGTCGCGGCGCTCGTTGATCGTGAGTACCGCGCGAAGAAGAGGATGCGCGCGTTGGACGACGGCGACGACGCTGTCGAAGACGCGGTTGGTGTCGACATCACGAGAAAGGATGTTACGACAAAGTCAGCGGTCGATGCGGACGATACAGACGACGCAGACGACGACGAGCGAGCGAAAAAGATTACGGCGTTGTTTAAAGCCATGCTCACCGCCCGCGCCGTGCGCGAAGACTCGACCCCGGTCGAGGTCACGCCCGGCGTGTACGTCGGTTCGGTCGGCGCGGCGAAAAACGTAGACAGTTTACGCGCGCTCGGCGTCACCCACGTCTTGTGCGTCTGCAACGGCATGCCCGCCGGTGGGTTCGCCCCGCGCGGGACGTTCGTCCATCGTTCTATCGAGATTCGCGATTCCGTCGACGCGGACATCGCGGAACACTTTGAGACGACGCGGGAGTTTATTCGCGACGCGCTCGCGCGAGGCGGTCGGGTGTTGGTGCACTGCTTTCAAGGACGAAGTCGCAGCGTCGCCGTGTGCGCCGTGTTCATGATGTGCGAGCGCGGGATGACGCTCGAGGAAGCGATGACGGCCATACGCGCGGTGCGACCGCGCGCGATGCCGAATTCGGGGTTTATGCGCGCGCTCGAGGCGTTGGACGCGCGGTTGAGGGCGTAAACGCCATCCGGATGACAATTTTGACGAAAACGTGTTCCTTAGAGAGAGAGAGAGAGTGAGTGTAGCGACAGCGACGGCGGGCAGAGCGAGAGAACAGACGGAGAAAACTTGGATGATGTGGCTTTTTAGCTTGTTGTAAATTACCATTCAGAGAGATGATGATGATGATACCGACCGATTCCATTTCAACCCTTCGACGCTCGCCCGACTGAGACTTCTTCCAGTTCAAGCAAGATGTACCAGATTTTGACTCAACATTCATTCTCACGACGCACACGCCGCACACGTCGACGACGGGGTCGGTGATACCCGACGACGAAGACGACGATGGTTTCGGTGAATCCAATGTCGACTCCGGAACCACCGCCGAGCGCACCCGTACCGCGTCGTGCAGCGACCGCTGCTGCAGCGACCGCTGCTGCTGCTGGATTAGAGTTGGATGCAGATGACGCCGCTTCGAACGCGGTTCGCGCGACAGTCACGGCGAGAACGACGGACGATGACGACGCAGATGGTGATGTGATGACCCGGACGTCGACGTCGATGGAAGCGGCGATGCGCGCGGAACGCGCGGCGACGGCGAGAGAGTTGGCGGCGACTCGGCGGTATGCGAGAGAACTCGAACTGGAGCTCTCGGCGAGCGAACGCGCGCGCGCCGAAGCGGCGACGGCGAACGATTCGCGGACGAGGGATGATGCAGAGAGGCTTCGGGCGAGAGAGCGCGAGGTGGAGCGAAGGGAGGTTGCGCTGGTGGAGGCGGAGGAGAGATTGGCGGAGAGGGAGCGAAACGTGGAGGACGTAGAGGCGTTGGAAACGCAAATGCGAAAGCGAATGGTGACGCTGGAAGACCGAGAGCGGGTGATGCGGTTGGCGAGGGATGATTTAGAGAGTAAAGATGATCGATTGACGGAGGCGATCGTGGCGGTGGAGCGCGAGGCGGAGGCGGTTCGTGGCGAGCGGGCGGCGATGGACGCGAGACGCGCAGAAATCGTGAGAGATTTAACCGATCGAGAGGTGAGCGTGTTGAAGAGGGAGGAACGAGTGACGGCGCGAGAACACGAGGTTCGCGTGTCGGAGAGCCGGTTGAGCTCGCTCAAGGAGAGAGCGTCGGAGGAGGAGTCTCGGCTCAAGCGCGCGATGGAGCGCGCCGATTCGGCGGAGAAGCGCGAATCGGACGTTCGCCGACGCCTCGAAGAGCTCGAAACCGAGGAACAGCGCGTCAAGACGCAGTTGCGAGAGACGCAAAGCGAGATATCGCGCGCGTCTGACTCCAAATCCACGCTCCAGCGCGAGGTGGACGCGATGCGTAAAGATGGCGAATCTTTGAGAGATGAGATTGATTCGCTCATCGCCGAAAAGACGCGTCAACAACGATTCATCGAAAAGATGCGATCGGACCTTGACGATCGAGAGCGCGAGACGGCGGACGCCGCGGAGACGGCGGCTCGAGAGTGTGAATCCATCGCAATCGCCTGGGAGGAGGTGGAGATGATGCGCAAGGATCTCGAGAGGCAGGAAAAGATGATTGAGGAGACGGCAATTCGGCTCGAGGAAAACGTCAAGGCGTACGACGCCGACGCATCGCAATTGAGAGAACGAGAAGACGCGAACGAACTCCGCTCGAGAGAGCTTCGAGATCAAGAGGAGTTCATCGATCGCGCGGCGAGGGAGAACGACTTGCGCGCGACAGACTTGCAGACACGCTCGCGCGAGCTCGAGGCGCGAGAAGCCGAAATCGCCGAGTGGCGGCTGAAGATTGAAGATTTCAAGTCGAAACAGAGCGAGCTCGAGGCGCACTCGGCCGCGATCGAGGACGCGCGAAAGCAGTTGAACGAACTCATCGCGCGCGAACGCGAGCTGGAAGAGAAGGAGCTTCAGCTCGAACAGCGCGAAGAGGCGGCGGCGCGTCAATTGAGCGCCGCGGCGGAGGCGGAGATGATTCTCAACGAAGAAAACGCTCGATTGGACGACAAGCTTCGCAGTAACGCGCCGGCTCTCGTCGCGTCCGAGCTCGAGGCTGAGGTGGCGATGCTCAAGGCGGAGCTCGAAAGAGCTAAATCTCAGGCGAACGCCGCCTTCGCGAGCGCGGATATCGAGCGAAGGAGGAGAGCAGAGGAAGATCAAGGTCGGGAAACGGCGGCTTCGTCGCACGAGCTCGTTGAGGAGTCCCTCGAGACGCGAACTGCGGCGTTATTGCGCGCAAACGCGCTGCTAGACGAGCGCGAGCGCGAGATGGAAAAACGAGAGGCGCAGATTGCGGCTGAACTGAACAGAATCGAGAGCGATACGCTACGTCTGGTGTCTCTGCAAGAGGATTTGAATGAAAAGATGCGCGTCGCCGTAGAGCTCGGAGTCGTCGGATCCGGAGTCGTCGGAGTTGACGAAAACGCTGCCGAGGAGCGACGAAAAGCGTACGAAATTCGTTCCGAAGCTGAGCAGATCAGACTCACCGCCAAGGCGCACTTGGAAGCGGCGATGGCATCCGCCGAAGCGGCGCGAGCCGTGCACTCGGCGTGCGAATCGCACGAAAAGACGAGCGCGGAAACCATGTCTCGAGTGTCGAGCATCGTCGCCACAGCGATCCAGGTGGCGCAACGCGAAGGCGAAGCGCTGAACGAGCGCCGTCGACAGCTCGATAGCTCGAGAGTCGATGCGTACGAGGAAGAAGAGCAGAGGAAGATGGACGTGTTGGACGCGCAACTTGAGTATGTCGAACGCGCGAAATCCAAGCTCGACAAGCGCGAAGCGGCGATGCGAAGCGTCGCACATGCCAAAGCATCCCATCGCCGCGCCATCGAGGCGGTGACGAGAGGTTCGTCAGAAATTATCGCCTCTCGCGCGCGTGCGTCGCGACTCCTCGAGGAGACGCGCGTCGCCGCCGCTCGATTGCGAGACTACCTCGAACAGGGCGAAAGCCGATTGACGCGCGCCGCGAGCGCGCTCTCCCCGGCGGATGTCGCGTCGCTCCGTCTCAAGCTCGCCGGAATCGTCGGCGTCGCCCGACGCGTCGAAGAAGCGGCGGAGGAAGACGAACACATCACCCCGGGACTCAAAGGTGACGCGTTCGACGACATTCGAGACGTCGACGCCGTCAACCGACGACTCGCCGATCGACTCGCTGCGCTCGAGCACGAAATCCGACGCGCCGCTCGTTGGTTTGAAGATCTCCGCGAGCTCGTCCGCCTCGCTCGCGCGCGCGATGTCGACGACGGAAATCTCTAGCGTTGTCGCTCGGGCTATATATATAAGCGGACGCCGCCACCGCCGCCTTGTAATTTCTATAATTTCAACAATCATAGTATCATTCGCGCGGCCGTCGTCGGTTAAAACGAGTCAAACAAGGTGCAGTTGATTCATTCGTTCACTCTTCACACGTCGCCTCGCGATCGATGTCGACGACGGACGACGCCTGCGTCGAGCGTCGCGAACAGTCGGACCTCCCACTGGATGCGCTCGAGCTCGAGCGACGGTTGCGACGAAACGATGACGAAAGGAAACGACGCGCAGAGAGACGCAAAGCAGTCAAAACCGCGACGACGGACCCGCGGGAGAACGCCGAGGAGTTTCTGGCGAAGCACGAGGCGGGGTGTCGAGCGTGTCTACTCGCGATGCGCGACCTCGTCGCCGGGATGTCGTCGTTGGCGGTGAGTGTAGAGGATGACGAGACGACGAAACGACGCGAGGCGTTGATGGCGGTCAACGCAGACACGCGCGCGTTGGACCGCGCGCTCGCCGAAGCGAGTTACTACCTCACGGCGTACGACGCGCGAGCGCGAGGACGGGCGATGGCGGAATTGAGGGAAGAATACGAACGGTGTGCGGCGGTCGTGACGCCGCGGGCGAGGTTTAGGTTTAAATCGAGAGGGAGGGAGGCGCGCGCGGGGGCGTCTGCGTCTGCGAACGCGACGAATAGCGTCCAAACGGAGGGAAGTCCATCGTCGGGGCGGCGGTGTAGCGAGGGCGACGGCGGTAATGAAAACGAAAACGACGACGGACCGGGTGTGCGCGATCGCGTCGGTGAGACGGTGGTGATCAGAGACGTGGATGAATCGGAAGATTTCGTGTTGGAGCGGTGCGCAGATTGTGAAATCGTCCTTCTCGGCTGTGCTCGAGCGTTGCGAGCGTACGATTTGCGACGGTGTCGAATCTACGTCGCGTGCGTCGCTGGAAGCGCGCACGTAGAGAATCTCGTGGATTGCGTCGTGTGCGTCGCCGCTCGACAGCTTCGCGTGCACGCGGCAAGACGAGTTCGGTTTCACGTGAGAACATCGTCGAGGCCAATCGTGGAGGATTCGCGAGATGTCGGTTTCGCGCAGCTCGTCGTCCCGACGGACGACGCGTTCATTCGAGAGATGCTCAAATCGCGTGGTCTCGCCGAGGATACCGGGGCCTGGAAAAATGTCGACGATTTCAAATGGCTCAAGGCTTCGCAATCGCCGAATTGGAGACTCTTGGAAGAGGACGAGTATCGCGCCGACGCAGATGCGATCTTAGCGTCCATTCGCAACGCGTCATCATCCACTGACGAACCCTAAGCAAGCCGCCGGAGTCGTCGTTCATTACGTAGTGGTAGTTTCCTTTTGTAGTTTTCTGTAGTTTTCGCGCGCGCTGCGATGCCGATCACACAACACAATCTATGCTATAGCGCTAGTAATACACAAGGATTGATGGATCGACGCGTCGTCTCTTCACGTTCGTCGACTCCTCCGCTCCAAACTCTCCCGAAACGCATCGTTGAAGAATATATCCTTGGATAAAATCATTGACGACGCGTTGCTACTCGAACGACCACCTGCGGTCGTCGTCGATGACAACCACTCTCTTCTTCGTCCACCGAAAGCCTCCTCTTCCCTCTTAACAACCACCATCGTCGTCTCGACATCCTTTGCCCACGCCACCGTCTTCGTCGCCCCCGATCCCTCTCTCGCCGACCCGACGCGCGATAACGACGACGACGTCTTGCGCGTTCGCTTGCCGAGCGATGAGCTCGGCGTGAGCGTCGTCGGCGTCGACGAGGTCGATGCCGATCGTTTCGCGCTGTCTGTCCGAGTCAGCGTCGATCTCTTGTCCGCGTCTGACGGACCACGCGCGACGTCGTCGTCATCGGCGTCGGCGTCG
>Ga0255774_10000470_pt1 | contig 36214 bp, 43 predicted proteins | sample 101ome_17_FD_179972 | JGI IMG/M metagenome (GOLD analysis project Ga0255774, IMG submission 179972) | Coastal salt marsh microbial communities from the Groves Creek Marsh, Skidaway Island, Georgia - 101407AT metaG (version 2) | ecosystem: Environmental > Aquatic > Marine > Intertidal zone >... | reverse complement strand
GCAAAGCGTAAAAGTGATATTATTGATATTGTAGTAGCTATAGTGGGCCTAAGCGTAGTAGTTGGGGCTTGTATTTTTATGATAAGTTTAATGGCGGAAGTAAGCGCTAAACCAAATTTTTATTTATAGGAACACGTCATGGCAACCCAGAAAGAACCAGCCAAAAAAGTAGCTAAAAAGAAAGTGGCTAAAAAGAAAGTGGCTAGGAAATCATCTCCAAATCAGAGAATGGACGTACATGAAGCGGAGTGTGCGCTAAGATACAAGCGCATCGAAGAACTACTGGGTGAAAGTAACGATAAGTTTAACAAGCTCGAAAAGATAGTTTGGGGTGTATACCCTTTTGTAATTTTATTGTATGCAGTTGAAAAATTTGGCGGATAGGAGAAAAACATGAGTATATTCAAGAAGATAGGTTCACCTTGCTGGAAGTTAGTACAGAATTGCACCCATGAGCAACTGGGTATGATCGTCAGCGGTATTGTATTGGTCATGGTCGTACTGGCTGTCCTATGAAGTTTGGCAAACTAAAAAGTCTGGTTGGTGCTATTGCCCCAACAATCGGCGCTAGTCTAGGTGGGCCGTTAGGCGGTACAGCCGGGAAGGTTATTGCTGATGTCCTAGGATGTGAGCCGACACCAGAGCAGATCGGTAAAGCAATGCAGTCGGCTACCCCCGAACAGCTTGCAGAAATCAAGAAAGCCGAGATTGCCTACAAAGAACGTATGGCAGAGCTAGAAGTAGATGTATTTGAACTAGAAAACCAAGACAGACAGGATGCTCGTTCAAGGTTTGCATCGGATTACACAAGCCGAATACTAGCCATAGCAATGACGTTTGGCTTTTTGATGTACATTTACATTGTAACCATAGACCCGGAAGGGCACCCAATGGAGCTAGTAAACTTAATTCTAGGTTATCTAGCAGCTCAGATAAGCCAGATTAGCAGCTTCTATTGGGGCGGGAGTCACGAGCCTAAAGATGACTAAACTACTTGAAATGCTAAAGAGGCACGAGGGGGTAGAGAAACACGTTTACCTAGATACTGAGGGTCTTGAGACTATTGGCGTAGGTAGAAACATTTCAAAAACAGGTTTGGGTTTATCTGATGATGAGGTAAACTACCTGTTACAGAACGATATTTCCCGCGTAATCAACGAGTTAAGCGGTGCATTTCCTTGGTTTTCTGGGTTAAATGAAGCCCGCAAAGATGCCATGATTTCGTTAGGATTCAACCTAGGTTTACCAAGGTTGCTCAAGTTTAAAAACGCTTTAGAATCAATGAGTTCTGGCGATTTTGAAGAGGCTGCTGAACATTTCTTGGACAGTAGATGGGCAACGCAAGTGAAGGGTAGGGCTATTGAATTGACTGACATGATTAGGTCTGGGGAATATGCCGGTACAAAAAATCCAGTTTAAGCCCGGAGTTGACCGGGAAACTACCCGATACAATGCCGAAGGTACATGGTATGAGACGGACAAAGTCCGTTTTCGTCGTGGTATGCCCCAAAAGATAGGTGGTTGGGAGCGTATCTCTACAAGTACGTTTCTGGGTGTATGCCGTTCTCTGTTTAACTGGGCTACGCTAAGTGGTCAAAACTTAATATCCGTCGGTACTAACATCAAATACTACATAGAGCGTGGTGGTGCTTACTACGACTCTACCCCCTACCGAGACATTACCGCTGCTGGCGATGCTACATTTGCTGCCGTCAATGGGGATGCAACCATTACGGTTACTGAAGTAGACCACGCCGCAAATGCAGGGGATTATGTAACTTTTTCTGGTGCTGTATCTCTGGGCGGTAATATTACCGCAGATGTCTTAAACCAAAACTACATTGTAGCTACTGTAGTAGACGCAAATAACTTTACTATTGAGGCCGTCGACACCTCTGGTGCAACGGTACTGGCTAACGCTTCAGACACCGGCAACGGTGGCTCTTCTGTTGTTGCCTCATACGAAATCTACCCCGGAGCCGAATATGCCGTACCATTTACGGGTTGGGGTGCCGGTACATGGGGTTCCAGCACTTGGGGTACTGGCGGAACTACTAACACGACTATACGGCTATGGAGCCAAGCTAATTTTGGCGAAGACCTGATTCTGGCTGATCGTGGAGGTAATGTTTACACTTGGGATGCCAGCACTGGGGCGGTTACAGGCAATAGAGCCACGATCTTATCTGATGTTGTAGGGGCGGATGCAAGTACACCTACGATAGTTAATTACGTTACTGTATCTGACATATACCGTTTTGTTATCTGTTTTGGATGCAATGACTATGGTAGTTCTATCTTAGACCCAATGCTTTTACGGTGGTCAGACCAAGAGGACTCGCTTACTTGGGCACCTTCAGCTACTAATCAAGCCGGTAGTCTACGCCTTTCCAATGGTAGTGAAATTATTACAGCCCTACAGTCTAGGCAAGAGTTACTTATATGGACAGATGCAGCTTTGTACAGTATGCAGTATCTGGGTGCCCCAGAGGTGTGGGGGGCTAATTTGCTAGGTAGTAACACGACTATAGCTAGCCAAAACGCTGCTGTTTATGCTAATGACGTTGCCTACTGGATGGGCACAGACAAGTTCTATATGTACGACGGTATAATCAAGACCCTACCTTGCTCTATCCGTAGCTACATTTTTGACGACTTTAACCAACAGCAGAGAGATCAGGTTATTTCTGGTACTAATGAGCGATTTACTGAAATATGGTGGTTCTACTGCTCTTCCGGCTCAACTACGGTAGATAAATACGTCATATATAACTATGGTGAAAACGCTTGGTCTTATGGAAGTCTAGCTAGAACTGCTTGGCTTGACTCTGATTTACGTGACCTACCCCTTGCCGCAACATATAGTAACAATCTTGTAAAACATGAAACTGGCTACGATGACAAGGAAACCGGCACGGTAAACCCAATTACAGCTACGTTAGTATCAGCAGAGTTTGATTTAGATGACGGCGACAGGGCTATGTTTATATCTCGTGTCCTACCTGACGTTACTTTTGAGGGGTCTACTACGTCTTCACCAGCAGTAACTATGACCATATCACCCCTGACTAACTCAGGTTCTGGGTATAAATCACCGCTTTCCGAAGGTGGAAACAGTGCAGCTACTGTAACGCGTACAGCTACTGTGCCTATTGAAAAGTTTACAGGGCAGGCTTATGTGCGTCTCAGAGGCCGTCAGATGGCTTTTAAGGTTGAGTCTACGGCAGAAGGGGTAGCGTGGAAACTAGGTGCTACACGCTTCGATATGCGTCCTGATGGCAGGAGAGGCTAATGAGTGAAGCCTTAATTAACAGAACTCCGCCCCCAGCCCTACCAATACCGGGCGATAACATAGATAAGCGGTATATAGACTCACAGAATAACGTGCTTAGGTTGTATTTTGGGAATATATCTAACGCGGTAAATAACGTCACAGGGCACTTGGGTGGTAGGTTTTTAGATATATCTAACGCGCTTTTCTACTCTACTGTAGACCAAACCGCAGCTGCCATAAACACAGGCTACACAGTTCAATTTGAGAATACTTATTTAAATCATGGTGTTACAATAAACGGCGGGTCTAGCTCACAGATAACCGTAGAATACTCAGGTATATATAATTTCCAGTTTACTGGGTCTGTGTATAGTGTCTCTGCGTCGCCTAAGAATGTGTACTTGTGGATTAGGCGTAACGGTACTGATATTGGATACTCCACTAAGCAGTACGTATTGTCCGGCTCTGGGGACGCCGTCCCGGTAACGTGGAACTTTAATATAGATATGACCGCAGGACAGTATTTGGAGATGGTATGGGCTACTTCCGATACGACAGCCATTCTTGAAGCCGCCGCGCCGTCTAGCCCCCACCCCGGTATACCGTCTGCTGTTATGGCGGTTAGTCTAGTATCAGCGTTGCCTGACACGCTGCCCACTCCTCCATAGGTGATGTTATGAAGAAATTTAATGCAGGCGGCGCACCTCAATACACAATGGATGTGACTTACGATCCTAGCCCTTCTGGGGGATTTTCTCGTTTAGATCGTAGGTCGGATGTATACGCTGGAAGCCCCGGTACTCTTAGTGTGGGTGAAATGGAGCAAGAAGCTAACTTACGTGCAGATATATTAGCAGAGTTAAGTGAACCATTACTTACCCCAGAAGAAAAAGCACGACGCGAAGCTGCCGCTAAAGCAGAACAAGAGCAGAATTTATTAGAAGAAATAGCTAATGCTCAAGCTGATTTAGAGAGGACGTACGCAACAAAGCCAGAAACAGGTAGCTTAGACGATTATTTTGACCGTGTAGGTAAACAAAGAGATTACCTTAGGAGTTTAACCCAGAGAGCTAGAGACGCTGGTTTAAAAGTACCGGGCACTGGGTTTTTTGACTCCGTAGGTCAGGTGTTAAGCAGAGCTTCTGATTATACGGGTATACCCCTTCCTGACCTTGTAACCGGTGGCCCCGGTGGACTTACTGGTGTTTGGGGTACGCCATCAGGAACACCTGTAGGCACTAAAGCAGTACCGAGAACTGCTGGGTCTACTTATAGCGGTGGCCCTATGAGAGCGGGTGTACTTACTGGTATTCCTGCTATAGACATACTTTTAAGTAAAAGCTCCCAAGAAGGTGGGTTTTTTGAAATACCCGACATAGAAGATATTGGTGAAATACTTAGGGGTGGTGGTGCCCCAGCCCCCGGAACACAAACTTTTACCGGTGACACAACCGGTAACGACAAAAAAACTAAATTTGGCGTAGACGGTAAAACACCTATTGATGACAGTAAAACACCTACTGATGACAGTAAAACACCTACTGATGACGACGCTAAAACACCTATTGATGATAAAACACCTACTGGTGGTGGCGATAAAACTCCGACCCCTCCCGGTGGCAACCTAAATGAAACCCCTACCGGTGGCAGTGACGAGACTCCTGCCGATGACGAAACTCCTGCTGGTGAAGGTGCTGGTGGTGCTGGTTACGGGCAAGGTATTGGGGTAACTACAGGTGCGCCGGGGCCGACTGTAGATATAGACTACTTATACGATATAGCAGGAAGTAGTATATTCAATCCTGCTATGGGTAAAACTGAAGAGAAAGACGAAGAAAAGAACAAACGTGGCCCCTACGTTTACGCGAATATGGGTGGTATGATACGGAATAACTACGACTTGACAGACGAAATATTGCGTTTGTTGCGGAGAAGACATGGGTAATTTTGAAAAAGGATTAGCGGTACTCGGAGGTGCACTTGCTGGTGCGTTTGGTGGTGGCTCTGATAATAAAGGCTCTCAAGGATATACCGGTGGTATACCTGAACTAACGGCTCAAAGAGAGCAAGTTCCCGGTGCATTTGACCCTACAGGCAGGCGTCCCGGCGAAGCGGGTAGACGTTATTTTACCGATGTGCAGTACACCCCGAAAACAAACGCCGAAGGTATCCAGACTGTTATGGGTGGAGATTATCTTGCCCAATTAAACGCTAATGCACTTGCTAGGCAACAACAGCAACAAGAGCAAGGTTTAGGCTTACTATCTTTATTTACTGGCGTAGGTGTAGATGAATTACCCGACTACTTTAAAAACCGTGGTATCACCAAAACCATAAGTGATCCGCAAACACCACAGACACCTACAGGCCCAACAGACGCAGAAATAAGTACAGCCGTAAAGGGTATAAAAGAGCAGTACGGTATGACCCCTGCTGGATACGAACGCATGATAAAGGCCATGACAAACTATGGTGTGTCCCCAGATAGACTTGCAGGGATTATTGGTGTTCCAGTAGATACAATTCGTGGATACGTAAACGATTACTACAACAAAACTGGTGTGTTTGCGCCTACACCAAAATTACCAGAACTAGATGTAGAACCCCCAATAATATCTGACCCGGTGGAAGCCTTTGAGGATAAGCCGGTAGATGATTTTAGTTCGCTCCCAGATGTAAAAGAGCCTCAAGTATCAGACGCGCAGATACGAAAAGCAGTAGAAACAGTGCAAGCGGGTACTGGTACAAATCAAGAAAAGTACGAACGCGTTATCAAAGCTATGGTAAATAACAACATATCTCCAGAGCGTGTATCGGAAGTTATGGGTATACCACTAAGCAACGTACAACGCGTTTATGATAAGTATAAAAACTTTGCTGGTGGTGGCCTTGCATCGCTGGGTAAAGGTTATTATCTGGGTGGCTCTACTGACGGTATGGCGGACAAAGTACCGGCAACTATTGACGGTGCGGAACCGGCTCGGCTTAGTGATGGCGAGTTTGTAGTACCGGCTGATGTAGTAAGTCACTTAGGTAACGGTAATTCAGATGCCGGAGCCAAACAGCTGTATTCTATGATGGACAGAGTCCGCAAAGCCCGTACAGGGACAACCAAACAGGGTACTGAAATAAACCCACGTAAATACTTAGGGTAAGGTTGACATGAAAAAATATCAAACAGGTGGTATGTCTACTGCTAATGTAGACCCAATGGCAGGGCAGGTACTTGGTCAGTCCTCTTCCCTTTCTCCTTGGGCGGGGCCGTACGTTACTCAGATGCTCGGTAAGGGCGCTGCTCTTGCAAATATGCCCTACACCGCATACGAAGGCCCGCTCACTGCCGGAGAATCTGGACTACAGCAACAGGCGTTTCAGGGCTTGGCTAATCTTGCAGTACCTACCGCTTCTACCGCAGGGTCTTTTACCGCTCCGGGTGTGGCTCAACAGTACATGAACCCATATATGGATATGGCGCTTCAACCGCAAATGGATGAGGCGCGTCGTCAATACCAGATAGAACAGCAGAATCTACAAAGTAGATATGGTAGAGCCGGTGCGTATGGTGGTGGTCGTCAGGCCGTAGCCGAATCCGAGTTATCAGGCGGATTACAAAGAAACCTTGCCAACATATATGGCACAGGGATGCAGCAAGCCTACGACAGAGCTGCTGATTTGTTTAACCAAGAGCGTCAGTATGGATTAAGTGCGCTAGGTCAGCAGTTAGGTGCGGGTGCACAGCAACGCGCTATAGAGCAAGAAGGTATACTGGCTGACATTGCTCAGTTTGAACAGGAACGTGACTACCCATATAAACAAGTACAGTATATGCAGTCATTACTACAGGGACTTCCAATAAGCACACAGTCATACCAGTACGCAGAACCAAGCACTTTTGCATCTGCTTTAGGTGGAGCTACAGGTATTGCTGAGTTAATAAACTTACTTAAGTAAAGGTATTACGAGATGATGGGAATAGATAGGCAAATACAAGCTCGTATGGCGTTGGGTGAGGATCGCTTACGGCAAGAGTATGCTCTGAACCAACAGACTATAGACCTTCTTGCGTTACAGCAAATGGCTAGGCAAAGAGAAGCCAATACTAAAGCTATACAAGCTAGTTTGCAGACTAATCCCGCCACGGTAAAGGATCAGTTAGAACAACAAGAACTAGAAGCTAACAGACAGGGTATAGCTGCGATGATGCCGGGTGTACAGATGCAGGGGCAGCGTATGGCCCAAGCACAGGCGCGTAAAGCTGCGGGTTTAAGCCAACTCCCTTCTCCTAACATGGCTCGTATGGCTGGTGGCGGTATCGTTGCGTTTGATGAAGGTGGCGAAGTAACAGAAGAAGACGAAGGTGGTTTTATGCAAGTAGCTTCTGATGTTGCAGACTGGGCTACTGATAATCCTGCGGATGCTATCTCTATGGGTCTTATGTTTATACCGGGTCTTGGTTGGGGTACAGCAGCCGGGATACGTGGACTTGGTGCCTTGGCTCGCTTTGGCAAACCTATAGTTCAAAAATATGGGCCTAGGGTTTTAGAAACGATGAGAAAAGGCGCTCAAGCAACAGTTACTAAGCCTACTACTAAACTAACTAAGGCTGGTACACCACTAAGAAACCCCCCAGTAAGAGGGCCGGGTGGAAAAATGCAGTCGGGTGGGGTGAAAAGAGAATTCTCTCCCATGAGGACTTCTTTTACCACTGGTGCTGGCCTAGGTATTGGAAATGCGCTTTTCGGAGATGAGGAAGAAACCGAAGCGCCAGTACAGGATGCTGTACAGATGCTAGAAGAAACGCAGACTTCCCAAGACTTAATAGATGATTTTGCGGAACAAGATAAAGTTGCCCAAGATTATAGAGCGGCTATGGTTGAAGCCGAAAATGTAGCTAGACAAGCAGAGCAGATAGAAGACCCAGAGGAAAAACAGAACTTTATAGTACGTGGTATTTCCGCTATAGGTAGCATATTTGATTTGGATGACGAAAAGTTTGACCAACTTATGGCTTGGGGTACTGGTGCAGCAAGCGGTACTAATTTAGCAGAATCCTTACGGTTAGCTGGACAGAACGTTGGTGCTACGCGACTAAGTCAACAGGCAAGACGCGATGCGCTTGAGAAACAACGTCGTACCGAAGAAACACAGGCATCGCAGTTTGAAGCTACTATGGCCTTAGAACGCGAAAAAATAGAAGTGCAAAAGTACGTAGCAGAGCTTGGTGCTTTAAAAGGTTATGCTATAAACCAAAACGATGTGCGAAAAGAGATACTAGACATAATGTCTGATATTTCAAAAGACACAATGCAAGTACAGGCCATTAGACAAGCTATAGCTACACGAGATGACAAAGACCTAAATGAAGTAACTCAAAATGAGTTGTCCGCTGCAATTAGGAACCAAGCTATACAAACATGGGAAATGGCTAGTGGAATTAGTTTAAATAGTTCGGGGGCCACATCCGAAGAACAAGACCCAGAATTAGCGGCAGATTTGGCTAAGTATCTTGGTGAGTAATGGTAGACAAAGCTAAATTAGTAAAAGCGTTTAAAAACGCCGATGCTGCCGGAGATGCGGAAGCTGCTACTAGGCTTGCTATTGCTATAAAGCGTGTAGATGACCCGTTCTATACCCCTCCAGAAACTACCATAGGGGGATACCTGCGAGAAATACCCAAAGGATTAGCAGCAGGTGCTGCGGGGCTTGTTGAATCGGCGGCTACTGGGGCCGCTTTTTTATTACCTGAAGAACAAGAACAGGCCGCCCGCGAAAAGATAGCTGAGATAGGTGAAGACGTTCAGGAAAGTTTAGCCCCCCGTAGAGGTTACCGCGATACTGTGGTGCGTAAAGGGGCGGAAGCACTTGGCTCTACCGTACCGTTTTTAGCTACAGGTTTTCTCGGTGCGCCGGGACTTGCCGCTGGTGTTGCTACAGGTGCAGCCGCCGGTGCGGGCGAAGCCGCTAGAAGAGCCGAAGCTGCTGGCGCTACAGAAGAACAGATAAGCAAAGCCGCAGGACTGGGTGTACTACCGGGGCTAGGTGAGACAGCCGTACCGTTTGGTATAGGCCGATCAGCTATGGCGGTAAGAAAAGCCCTAGGCAAAGCTACAGGCGAAAAAGCCACAGAAACATTAATAAGAAGTTTACGTAGAGTTAGTACAGCAGCCGGTGCCGAAGGACTACAAGAAGCAAGTGCAGAAGTAGCCCAGAATTTAATCGCGCAAGGGGTATACGACCCCGAAACAGGGCTTTTTGCTGGAACTGGGGAGTCACTTGGCTATGGCGCTGGTGTAGGTGGTTTACTACAGGCTATAGCCGAACTTGCGTTAATACCCGGTAGGCGCAGAGCCGTAGCTGCAAGAAGGGTAGATGCAGCAGAAGAAACAAAAGAAGAAATAGCTAAAGAAACTCCAACCCCTACAACCCCTCCTGTAGAGCCAGCTGCTGTACCCCCTGTCGGAACCGTTGCTGACATGTTTGAGGAAGGGCAAGCTCGTCCTCCGGCAACACCACAAGAAGAGGTAATAGAAGAAGAGCCTACCGTAGCTGCACCTGTATCTGACGCACAGTTAGACATGTTTCCAACAGATATGTCCGATGCTGATGTACAAGAAGCGCTACGTTTGTATGCAGAGAAAGAAAATAAAACTGTTAAAGATATAGCAAGTACACTTACTCCCGAAGAAGTAACCGACGCTGTGTCACTGTATATGGAGCAGCAAGTTAAAAGGCAGCAGCAGGATTTACAGTTAGCTAAAGAAGTACAAGACCGACTACAAACTGCACCAGAGCCAGACGTTGCACCTACAGACGTTACACAAGAACCAGAGGTTGTACCTACACCAGAGCCAGAGGTCGTAGAAGAGCCGGAAACAGTATCTGCGCCTAGAGCAGATATAGTAGCTAGGGTACAACAACAAAAACAAGTTAGTGAACAAGCAAGAGCACAAGACTTAGCTGAGGCTGCACCTACTCAAGAAGAAGTAGCCAAAGTAGCAAATGCTGCCAAACAAGCAGAAACAGCTACAGCCCCCACTACTGAAACAGAAAAAGTAACTATAGACGGTAAAGAATTTGCAATACCAACTGGGGTAGAAGCGGTACAGCCTACTACTATAGAAGAAGAAATAACTGACCAACAGTTTATAGACAACTTAGATTCTACCGATCCGGCGTATACCTTTCTCAATGGCAAAAAACTAGATGAAGGTCTATATGACTTAGCAAATGCTTACATAGCAGAGAAAGCAGCCAAAAAAGGAAAAGAAGAATACTCCCAAGAAGTTTTTGATGCGTTTAACTCTACACTTAAAAACTTAACTACCACAGGCAAACAGATACTTAATAGTAAGGTAGAGGCAATACAAAGTGAAGATATTGATCTTTTACCCGCTTCCGCAATAAGTAAATTAACGTCTCCGGTAGACCCTACCGTAGCTCAAGCTGCCTTAAACAATGACCTGAATACAGCGCTTGAAGAACTGGGTAAGTCAAAAGATAAAACCGTATCCAGAGTAGCCAAGGCTTTGCAGAAAGACGTTGGTACAACTCAGATAACTTTTGAAAGTAATATCCGCAACAGTTCCGGCAAGCTGATAGCCGGTATGTTTAACCCCGCCACTAATACCATAGTCATAAACAGAGACATACCGCTAACAAACCATGTCTTATTGCATGAAATGACCCATGCAGCTACCTCGCACACAATAGCTAATGCGTCTAACCCCATAACTAAACAACTTCAAACTATATTTGATGGTGTCAGGGACAGACTGGATACTGCTTATGGGGCAGAAAGTTTAGACGAGTTTATAGCAGAAGCGTTTAGTAATCCTGAGTTTCAAGCATCGCTTAATAAAATAACAAGTTCTGGTGAAAACTACTCAGCTCTTGACAAGTTCGCAAATGCTGTAATGAACGTAATACGTAGACTGCGTGGTTTACCTTTAAAATCAGTAACTTCTGCTAAAACAGACGTAGATAATCTAGTTTACCAAATACTATCTCCCGCTCCAGAAACGCGTAATGCTAATCGTATATATTCTGAAGCTGTAAGGGGCGACAAAATAGGTCTTCTAAATAAGCTAATGCCGAAAAGAACTGAATCTGAAAAAAGCAGTATGGATTCTGTTCGCGCTTGGTTAAACAATAGCGACAATGCTGTAAAGATGCAGAAAGCAGGTCTTTTAGACTTACTACCGCTAAACGCCATAGCTAAAATGAATGAAGAACAAGTACCGGCTATAGGCAAGTTACTAGATGTAATTAGGTTTAAAGTGGGTGACAGGTCTAATGGGTTCGCGAAAGTAAACGACACAGCCCGTAAAATGGAAGCCGCATTTAAAGGCAGACCTAAAGAAGAAAGAGAAAACTTTGACAATTTGGTAGCAGAATCTACCTTGATGCGAGTTGATCCCACACAAAAGAAAAGCTACTACGAAAACTTTTGGTACTTTTACGAAGACCCTGCCACTAAATCAACTGTACGATCCCGTGCGTATGCTACAAAACAGGAAAGGGACAAGGGTTTAGCTGATTGGCGAGAGAAAAACCCCGACGATTTCACATGGCGCGTTGTAGACAAAGACCAAGCTAAAGTAGAAGAGTGGGACAAAATTAACGGGATGTACAAAAAGTTACGTCCTGAGCAGCGCAAAGCTTACGAGACTTTGAGAGACGCGTACGCAGAAGAGTATCAGACATTACGCAACGTCATGCGCGAGCGTATAGACGGGCTTACAGAAGATAACCAGCAAAGAGCTTCCCTAAAACAAAAACTAATTTACCAGTTGATGGCTAAAGAATCTATTGAGCCATATTTCCCACTTTATAGGAGGGGGGAATACTGGATGGCTTATAACGTATATAACCCAGAAACTCAGTCACTAGAACCTTACAAAGAAGCGTTTGAGAGTTTGAGGGACAGGGATAATGCTAGGGCTATACTAGAGCAAGACCAACAGCGCATAGCTGATTTGCAGAACATATCTGGTGAAAATTTAGCCCAGACATATAAATCTCAAGGTCTTACTGATGAAGAAGCTGCTGCAAAAATATCCGATACGCTACCGAACATAGCTGATGTGTTTGTGTTTGACAACACAGTAGAGAATAGAAGAAACAGAAGACGCCAAAACGTACCTACAGAATTTGCCTACGATGTGTTAGCAGAACTTAAAAACATGAACGCACCTAGCGAAACTGTAGATTTGGTGACAAACATGTTGCTTGACGTAATGCCAGAAAGGGCTTTAGCGAGAGCGTTTAGACCAAGACAAGGTATTGCAGGGTTTGAAAGGGACGCACTTAAAGTATTTAGAAGTCGTATGCCCGCGTTTGTAAACCAAATAAACAACGTAAAATTTGATATACCGCTAAGTGATGTACAGAAAGAGATAAGACAGCAGATTGAGGAAGCAGCCCAAGCCGATCCCGATTCTCGCCAGTTTTTGAACAACCTAAACAAAAGCATGGATGAGTACGTAGAGTTTGCCAAAGACCCATACCTAGCTCCGTGGAGTAAAGGGTTAAAGTCTGTAGGGTTTGGTTTTACGCTTGGCTTCAACATATCGTCTGTGCTCGTAAACGCGACCAACGTACCCATAGTAGTTTTGCCATACCTAGGCGGTATACATGGGTATAAAAATGCTAGTGCCGCGATATATGACGCTATGGGTTTATATTTTGGTGCTGGTAAAAGTAATGAAAGCGTACCGTTTCTACCGTTTATGCGTAAGAGAAAACGCACTACCACCACCTACGGTGAAGGTGAAAGCCTAGAAACAGCCGGATACAACCTAACAAATGTAGACTTTTCGGATATAAATGCGGTACCGGAAAAGTATCGGCCTTATAAGGAACTTGCTGACACTTTAGACGCTCAAGCTCAGGCAACTCGCTCTTTGGTATCAGATGTATTTGAGTTAGAAAACCCAGAAGGTGGGATCGTATCAAATGTAAACAAAGTACAAGGGTTTGCGTTTCATCACGGAGAGCGAGCAAACAGGCAGATTACAGCCATAGCCGCATATAAACTAGCGCTGGATAAAAAAGTAAGGGACAAAAAACTTAGTGATCCAATGCAGCTTACCGAAGCCGACAGAAAAGAAGCAGCTCTTGAAGCTATCGACGTTACTGAATTGACAAACAGTGGTGCTATGACCGAAACAGCTCCTAAGTTTGCACAGGGCAATATTGGTAGCATAGTAATGATGTACAAACGCTTTGGTATATCTATGTATTACTTGCAGGCTAGGATGGCTAGACAAGCATACATGAGTGCCGGTGACCCAGAAAAAGCAAGACGTAGGGTACTGGACAATGGTGGTACAGAACAACAAGCGGAAGCTGCTGCTCAAGAAGCTATAGAAATGAAGAAACAAGCTCGCCGTCAGATAGCCGGTATATTTGCTTCTTCGGCTATATTTGCGGGCGTTCAAGGTTTACCACTATACGGTATTGTATCTGCTGTAATGAATCTGGTTCGTGACGACGACGAAGAAGATTTTGATAGTGCGGTGGCTGCAACTGTCGGTGAAGGACTTTTTTCCGGTTTAATAAACTATACTTTTGGGGTGGATGTAGCACCCCGCATTGGTATGACAAACTTAATATACAGAAGTCAGCCAAATCGAGAGCAAGAAAGTTATGTTAAGTTCGCTATAGAGCAGCTTGGTGGCCCTGTACTTAGTTCCATTACCAGAGCAGAGGCAGGAGCTAGGTTAATCTACGATGGCGAAGTATATAGGGGTGTTGAAAGAATGCTCCCAGCTGCATTTAGCAACGGTATGAAGAGTTTAAGGTATGCAACAGAAGGCGCTACAACATTGCGTGGTGACCCGATAGTAGAAGACATAAGCGCTTTTAATGTGTTCGGGCAGCTTATAGGTTTGGCCCCTGCCGGTTACGCCAAACAACAAGAAATAAATGCGCGGGACAAACGTATTGATAATAATATAGCTAAGAAACGAACCAGATTTCTCAGAGAATACTATATGGCAATGCGTATTGGTGACTACAATGCAATGGCTGAGATACAAGAAAAAATGCTTGAGTTTAATCAAAAACACCCAGAAGTTGCTATATCAGGAGATACAGTATCTAGGTCTATGCGTCAGCATTCAGTAACTTCAGAAATAGCTAGACAGCTTGGTGGTATTACTCTAAACAGACGTAGGATAGCTAAAATATTGGCTCAACGTGCAGATGAGCTAGGTATAGACTATACGCTTTAGGAAAAAAAGCCCCCAATGAAGGGGGCTAAATGGTTTCTCTTTTTGAGAATGATGAGCTTGTATGGTAGCAAATACCTAGCTTAACCGCCATACCCGCACTCCATATTTACCATTCTCTACACAAACGCGTTTTGCTATGTCACTTTTATCCAGCCGCGTAGCTTTTAGTAAGTGACTAACCGCCTTAGTGGTGTTTATAGCCGGTATAAATACTGAGGTTCCGGGTAGGAACGCAGACCATTCAACTACTATACGGATTCCGTCCGGCGATATGTCAGTTATTGCTTCTCTTGTCATTATTTGCCCATGACATTTCTATAACGCGTTGAGTGGGTAAGTCTAGTTTTGTACCGCGCCCCAACCTAATTCTAGTAGATTTACCACGTAAATGCTGTTTTATAAGCTCTACTATACCGTCGTAGTGATGCCCTTTCTGCACACACCAATCTTTAAGTACGCTTGGCCTAACATAAAACTTACCTACATCGTACTCGTGCCTACCAACCCATTTATATACAGGCGTAGAATCGGGGGTAACTATGTGTTGCATTTCTTCATCTAGCAAAGCATTACCCTTTACACGTAGTATATTCCTAACATGATCGGCGTAAAACTGGGCTATTACTTCTTCCACATCTAAAGTCATATCATCCAAACCGGCACGAGACATAGCCAGTTTATTTACTATCCAGTCATATAGCGCATCTAAGTCCCAATCTATTAGGTCTAACTTTTTAGCAATAAGTAACCCTGTGTACACGGTAGCGCCTTGTGCTGACCAATGCCTATGCTGTGCTTCTAGTTGTGCATCTTCAGTTATCTTAGTGCGTATATCGTTTACTAATAACTCAGTAGTTTTATAGTTCTTTATGATCTTCTGTATGAATACTTCTCCGGCATGCCCGTAGTGATTTTCCAAGTCTTGGTTAAGCGTAAAACTTAACTTAGCGCCTTCAGTTCCAAACAATCTTTTGTGTACCAATGTCTCCAATACGCGTCCTGCTTCACCTTTCGGTAGCTCTCTATGTTTACTAATTACTTCCAAAAGACTAACGTTGCCGTTTGTACCGCAGTTTAGACTCCATTCTTCGCCTCTGTACCGTTCTTGGTTATTGCCTGTGTTCGACAACCTGTTGCGCTGTACGCCGTCAGATACGGAATAGGCAAACTCACTGGCTTTGTCTGGGGGGTAGTTTGTAACTTCGTCTACATACAGCACTATGTTTTTATATATCTCAGCCCTGTTCCAAGCTGAGTTGGGTGTATCCTTACCCTTCAAAACAAGCTGTTTGTGGTTACCCCAAACCGAAGCCCCACCTAACATACCGGTAGTCTTACCGCGACCTGTTTCACTACTTAGAGCATGGAATATACACCCTGCTATACTCGGTATCATTTCCATCAAAGGCGATCCGAAACTAAGCCCCATCATGTACTGATGCTCTTCAAACCCCGGCTTGTTGTAAAACTTAACTACTTTCTTCCAACCCTCTAACGTGCCTTTCTTACCAAAGTGCGGGAAGTATTGCGACGTTCTACTACCTGCGGGATTCTTTTCTACGCGGTCAGCAAATATCTCCCTATCCCCTACCACAAAAGATTTATGGTCTGGTGTCCACCCAAACTGAGTGCGGACGTGCGTAACGTCTTGTGTAGCTTTAAGTTTTTCGACCCATTTAATCATATAGCTTTGTATATCCGTTCCGGTTCTCTGCGGTACAATTATGTCGTTTAGGGCTAGTATCTTATTAAACTGTTCTTTATTGGTGAGTTGCGTAGCTTTAATTATGAATCTATGTAGTCCTTCTCGTGCCGTATGGTGTGCTACTTCATAGCATGGGCCACCCTCTGGCCCCGGTTCGTACATACGTTTAGTTAGGTACAGATCATGTATGTATATAGTTTCTGTATCGGTGTTTCCATCCTTGTCTCTTGTGTATCTACCTATACCACCTGAAGGGTTCAATCTAAAGTACGGCTCTGGGTATTCTGGGATGTCTACTTTAGTAGTTACTACTTCTTGCTCTACTGTTTCTTCCCCTTCAGCTAAAGGTTCTACTTTTTCTACAACCTCTACGGTATTAGATTCGGCTTCCCTCAACTCCATACATAGAGAAATAGGAGACTTTATTTTGTTCCTATGTGGACAGCCCTTGCACCCTTCAGGATTACTAACTGTAAACGTACTACAGTGGTGTGGAGCGTTTATAGATGCAGCGGTCTTTTCTGTTTCTTCCGCACTGTACCCATCGTAATTGCAAGATATAGCGTGTATGGCATGCTCACTGTCATCGCAATGCTTGGCAATAGATAGCAAATTAAGCCATAACGGATACTCGACCTCGTTGGGTTCTAGCAACGCGTCTCTGAATTGCTTACAGCCCCCGCCGTTAAGTGATGACTTTAGTAGTTTTGTAAATGTCTTTTTGTGCGTTTCACCGATTATGTTGCGCATATCCTCGTCGGCTACAGCAGTAAACTCTTGAGGGTATGTAACTGGTATCAATGACTCTGGTAACTTCTCGACAAACGTATCTAAGTCAAACACGCTGTCTTCTTTAAATATCATAATCCGTACGTCGGAGGCAGGATCGGATTTAAAGTTATGCGTATTCGGGACGCGTAGTATTCGAGCAGCGTCAGCAGTAACAACAGGGTCTGCTTCTAAACCAAACTCTACACAGGCGGACTTCAAGCGCTCCGCTACAGGTAGCCATTCAGCTTTGGGGTAGGAGTGGGTCAACGCCCAATATACATGTATACCACGCCCAGAATTAACTATGCTAGTAGGTTCTGGTAACGAGTATTCTTGGCAAAATCCAAGGAGTGCGGTAAGCGCTTCGCCCTGTGTACTGTAGGGTTTGTCTGCACCACAATCTAAATCTAAGAACAACGCCTTCATGTGAAGTACGTTGTCTGCCTTACGTGTTGTGTCTTTCTCAAACGTACCTAATGCAAAGTACGTGTCGTGTCCGTTAGCGTCTAGTGTAGTGGCTTTTTCTGTAATTGCTTCTATTGAATCGTAAAATTGTTGATGTGTTATTTTTTTGTTTTTTATGCCTACCAGACAGTAATGCCCTTCTCCGCTTAATATAGCGTCAAAGAATTTTCTTGTATTATCCATTTTCTGACCATATAAAAGAGAAACACGGGCACCACTAGGATGCCCGTATCATTGGTTTAATCATCAAACTCGTCCAATAAACTGGCAAGATCAGCTTTTTCCGGCGGTGTGTCTTTGCTCTTTTTAGCTTTCTTGACAGTTGGTTCTTTGACAGGTTCATCGGCTTCAGCTTTTTGTTCCTCCGATGCCGGAGGTAGACTGGCAACTTTATCATTAGTTAATTGCTCTGTTCCAGTATCTTCTTTCGGTTTTACTGTCAAAGCTACTAATTTATCAGTTTCCGGGTTCTTCTGAGTCTCGATTACTAACTGTAGTTCTTCTTTAGATATAGGACGCTCTGGCTTGAATAGCAGTTTTGGTGTACTGCTATCTGTATCAAAACGTATCTCTGTAACTATAGAAGCCACCATAGCCCCTTGACCCGCAAGGAGTTTTGCATAAGCCTGTAAGCCCATCTTCTTCCCATCGTTACCGAATAGGCTAGTAGCGGGTAGGTTCAGCAAGTAGAGTTCGTTGCTACGTACGGTGCCGTCTTGGTCAGCTAGAAGCACAGCAATACGTTGTTTGAATCTACACGCACGGCTTTCACCCATACCGGAGCCTTTGATGTTCTGCTTACAGTCAAAGCAAGTAGTAGACTGCCTATCAGTAGCCACTACATCTTCAGAAGGCGTACCGGTATTAGTATCGGCAGACCAGCACGTTGGGGGGTTATTTTGCCCTGCAACAAACTGCCCTTCGTAATACTCCCTTGAGATAGGTGCGGTCTTTACTATGATAGCTTTTAGGCTACGATCCTCTAATTCCGCTATCTCCTTACCGTTCACTACCTTACGGAAAACACCCCCGCGAATGCTTAGGCGTTTGATACCGCTACTCCCGCTACCAGCACCAGTATTTTCTTCTGGCTGTAGCTGTGCTAGTAGCTCTTTGTAGTCATCCGGCATATTCTCGAACAGAGTTACATTGGTACTCATATATCTTCATCCTCGCTAAAATCTAGTTCTAATTGTTCTGGTTCATTGCTGTCTTCTTCGGCGAATAACTCGTCCTCGTAAGTGCTTACAATGTCTTCTATACTGGCGTTGGCTGTCTCTGCGGGTGCAGAATCACCCCGTAAGTTAGCCACTACCGTGGGTATATTGAATCGGTATGTGCTACCAATCTTTATATACCCGGCTTTTGCGATAAGACCTTTCTGCACCCAACTGCGTACAGTGCTAACTTTTACGCTTAGGTGTTTCGCTAGGTCATCTATAGGGACGTACGCGTCACTCATTTTTTCCTCCTAACAGTAACGGTGTATTCGCTATCGACGTTCAATCCCGGCGGTAGCAAATCTGGGTTTTCCTCAAGAAAGACGCGCATATTACCCTGATGGATACGCTTCTCCATTAAGTCTACGGCATTGTTATCAATGATAAACTGACCCATAGCCTCCCAATCACCAGTCCAGTATTTGGTCTTGGTAGAACGGTAGAACGTGCCATGCTCAGTACGCACAGACTCGACATTATTTTCTTTACAATGCTCCAGTAGCGCGTCGCTTATCACTTTTAACTTAGTGTCAAGTTCAGCCAGTTTGTCGTTTAACTCACTGGTGATTTGTGCTTTTTTGTCACGTATTTTCAAGTATACATCGACAATACGATCAAGGTCTGGTTTAGTATCAGACATTTCATCATCCTCTTGGTTTATTATGTTTTGTGTAATATAGTGCTTTATATTTTATGTTTCAAGTATTTCGTTGTACAAATCTATTATTTTTGTATGTATATCTATTCTGCCATCTAGGAGGCTGTAAATTCGTTTCTCAGCAGCGGAGCCTTGTAATTGAACAACGGTGCAGGGGTGTTTCTGACCTGACCTGTGAACGCGAGCATTGGCCTGTGCGTATGTCTCTAGTGACGATACCGGCCCCCACCACACTATCGTGTTTGCAGCTGTCAAAGTAACTCCATGCGCAGCAGCTTGTGGTTGTATTATGAGAACGCGTGGGTCTTCCCCTTCTTGAAAACGCTTGAATATCTCGGTTCGTTTCGGTGCGGATACATCACCACGGATTATGTCGCTAGTAATACCGTCGTTAGTCAGCTTTTCTTTAAGTAAATCAATGACATGCTTGAACGGTACAAATATCAAGACCTTCTGACTGGACTCGTCTATGACTTCACGTAAGACTTTGTATCGGTTCTTTATGTCGAATTGCACTGTGTCTCCGGTGTCGGTATAAACAGCACCACAGGATATTTGTAGTAACTTGTTCATATTAACCGCCGCGTTTGCCGCCGTTATCTGCTCTCCTGCGGCTACCGAGATCATTTCTTTCTTCAGTTCGTTGTAGTATTTCTTCTGTTGAGCTGTTAGTTCTACCTCACGTTTGGTGTATGTCATTTCTGGTAGGTCTAAGCATTGCTCTTTCGTGTACCGTATAGCCGGTTGTAGGGCGTTAAATACCACATCCACAGCGTTTGGTTTCGGCACCCATTTAAACTGCGTAACCTTGTACATAACCATCTCGCGGAATGCACCAAAGAATCTGGGTACTGCCTTTGGATTGACTAGCTTTGCTAACCCGTACGCGTCTACAGGAGACTGAGCAGCTGGGGTTCCGGTCATCATCCAGAGCCACGTTTCGGGAGTCAGTAGTGAGTTAAGTACCTTCCATCGTTTAGAGTTTGCGTTCTTGTAGTGAGTAGCTTCGTCTACGATTATTAGGTCAAACCCACCATTTGCTATCTCTTCTTTTACAATCTCTACGCCGTCGTAGTTTATGATTACGTATTCTGCTCCGCTGTTTATTATCTCTTGGCGTTTCTTACGTGCCCCATACGCTATGTCTACAGTACGGTGCATGGCAAAGTTAAACAGATCGTTACGCCATGCCGAATCCATAATCGACAATGGGCATATAATCAGGACTCGATTGATAGTTCCTTCTTTTAATAGAAAGTCAGATGCCCAGATAGCCGAGCCTGTTTTCCCAGTGCCCTGTTCGTTGAAACAAAAAGCCCTGCGGTTCATGGTAAGAAAAGAAGCTGTCGTGCGTTGATGGTCAAAGGGTTCGTACTTACCAACCCAATCATACTTGCCTAGTATGGGAGACGGCACATTGCGGATGTTCAGGTTGTGAAGGACTCTGGACTCGTCTACACCCCACTTGACAAGCACATCGTTACCACCCAAATGCTTGCTGTTAGGTATAGCTGTCGTTATCTTTTGAGGGTCACGTACGTGTAAAAGTAAACCCCTGTTATCTACTACTCTCATATCTCTCTAAACTCATTCATAGGGATGTAGATACAATCCTCTACATCAAGTGGGTTATTTCTGTCACGCCTACCACCTTTTGCGGTAGGGTATTCAGACTTTAGTTTTGTCGCATAAATACCATCCGTAAATCCTACGAAAAGTAATGCGGGTATGTTTTGAGAAGTAGATATGTCGATTAGATTGCTGTGCTTGTTGGCACTTAGCATGTAAGTAGGGTACTTGTTATGGGCGTTATTGCGTTTCTTTACTTCGACAACTGCCCCACGGGACTCGTCCTCGTACAGTAAATACCCATCTGCGTAAGATAACTGCTCACATGGCTCTACCTTACAGTTATACTTTCTAGTTACAGTGCCAAATATGGCTGATTCGTTTGCACGATCAGCTTCCGTCTCGTATATCACCATTCTCTACCTAAACTACTTTTTAGTAGTCTTTTTCTTACGTTCGCGCTTGCTAGTTTCTGAAACTAATTTACCTTGCGAATTCCTACGGAAAGACCGATTCTTAGACTTACTCTGTATCTTTACACCATCAGAGTTCTTACCGCCTTTACTTAGCGCTCTCTTGTGTGATACGTCCTTGCCTTCGCGTTTATCAGCTTTACCGTTTTTGTTCTTGTCTGCGCCTTCTTTATCTATTTTACGTCGGGCGCGTTGTCTTTCCATACGATCAGCATGCTCACCACGTTTTTTCTGCTGTTCGTATTCTTTCTTATATGGTCGTTTCTTTTTGGTATACGGCATCACCGCCTCCCATTATGTGGACATTCCAATACTATACAATGCGCACGACATAACCCTGTTGGGCGTGGGTTCCATACATCATTTTCGTACGCTTTCTCCATCTTACCGTACTCGGCTAACCATTTCTGCCATAACGTAGGTTCTTGATTTACTTCATATAAATCTTTCACAAACGCGTTACAGACAACAAACAAAAGCCCTGCTTTTACGGTATGTATTTCTGGGAAGTGCTTGAAGATACATAACGCCATCAGTTCAAGCTGTCCCTTATCTGCATACTTAGCAGACTTACCTGTCTTGTAGTCTATAACCCTAGCCGTACCCGCTTCCCTGTCTAGTATGGCTAAGTCCACTACACCTCTAAACCACACGTTGTCATCGAAAAAGCCACAAGGATCGAGATTAGATGTAAGCCCCATCCTGTGTTCGCACAACTTCTCACCCTTCATACTAATTAGCTTATCTAATGCAGTCTGAGCATAGTCAAAGCGTGGGTCTAACTGTTCTACTACACCGCTAACATAATCTTCAGCAGCTTTGTGAAACTCGTTTCCATAAAGTATGGCTTCGGTATTGAAGTCTTCTTCGTAATCCTTAGCAACTTTAATGTGGTAATACTTCTTCGGGCACTGGTCAAAAGTTTTTATGCTACTGAAAGACCAAGCGGGTTTGTTTGGGGTTGCCATAACTTGCAGTTTCCGTAATCTTTGCCAACTTCAACGTCACCACAAACGGGTAAGCCTTCTGCCCATTCCGGTACGTATGCCATACACTCACCAACGTAGCGAGCAGCTTCGTCGACTTCAGTGTCCTTCACACAGCATACCACAGAATCGTGTACTGTAAGTGCTATAGGGTATCTTTCTGATATTTTTAGCATCTGTTCTGCCATCACACAACGAGCGATACCCTGACATACATTTTCTATAACCTTACCACCGTATATTTTTACCCGCCCCATGCGAGTCTTGTAAGAAAACTGTAAGCCCTTCTCTTCTTCCTCACCATCTAAGTCTTCGTACCTCATTAACAGACCAGATGGTAATCTTATAGCAACGTCTTTGTGCAACACACCTAACACGCCCGCCCTGCCAAACGCTATGCTCTCTTTCTGGTGCATGCCTATGAGACAAGCCTGTGCATCACGCCATAGCTGAGTAATCTGACTGTTGGCTTCTCGGTATACTCGGATAATCCTACGACATTCTTCTTCGGATACATCGACACCGAACGTCTTTAACTGTTCACGAAACCGGACTGCACCCATACCGTACCCTGCCCCAAGGATTGTGGTCTTACCTATGAAGCGTTCTTCGGACGTTACTTCGTCTTCCTTCTTGTTGTATATAATAGAAGCCATCTTTTTGTATACATCTTCGCCTTTCTCAAATGACTTCACTAGATTGTTCTGCTCTGCTAACCACGCAAGCACACGAGCTTCGATCTGCGCAGAGTCGGATTCGATTAAGGTATAGCCTTCGGGCGCACGAATACAGGACTTGAGTACCTTGGCATTCTGACCGCGAGACGGTAAGTTCTGTAAGTTCACCTTATCTAACCCACCCCACCTTCCGGTGTGAGCCGCGTAGTAGCGTATAGGCACAGGTAATTTGCCGCGCATAGCTATGTCAATAAACCTTTGTGTACGCGTTTCCTCAAGTGTACTTTTTAAACCTACCCGTGCTGCTACTAGAGCCTGTACTCTTGGGTCTTCGTGTTCTTGTAGTTCCTTGAATGCTTCGTCGCTCTTGGCGAATGCAAAGGTTTCTTTGCCTGTACGTAAGGATATTTTAGTGGGGGGTTCCACACCTAGGTTAGTCAGAGCATCTGCAAACTTAGGGTTAGACATGAGTTCGTCTTTCTCTATGCCACATTGTTCCAGCAGGTTATCCTTCTGTTGCTTAAGTGTGAGAATGTGTTTTTGTAACTTAGGTAAGTCCAGCTCAAGCTGGGCGTTGGTATACATCTTCAAAGTCATGTCTATAACTTTGAGTTCTTTCTTCGGGAAGCCTTTGTCCATGAATATGCCGAACAGCTTGTAGGTAAGCTCGACATCGTTGATACAGTAGTCGCCGTATCGGGATAGTTCGTCAGCAGTAAAGTCAGCGCGTCGTTTGCCTAGGGCGTTTATTACCTCGTCGCCTTTCTGCCCGACGTTGTACATCTCACTAACTTTTCGCAGAGATGCAGACACTTCGACACCGTGCATCCCCCTAGCCATACACATAGTATCAAGCCATAACTTAGGGTGTATATCAAAAAGCCAAGAGAGAATAGCACCATCGAACATAGTGTTATGAGCAAGTACCGCAGAGTTTGCCCAATCGTAGTTGTCATGTAAGTAGTTTTTGATCGCATCGAAACTCCCACTCAACCATATTGTATCTTCATCATTCGCTTTTATGCCCACACCTATAACTTCAAAGTCTGGGCTACGAACGTATTCCTCTGTAGTTATCTTAGACAAACTAAACTGTTTGTCATAATACGTTTCAAAATCTATTGTTATTATGTTCATCTTACCACCGTTACATCTGCTTCAGTTTCTACCCACACCCTAGCACCACACGACAACGGCTTGTCAGGTGAGTATACCACTACACTTGGGCCATCTATCTGTACCTCGTTACACTTACGGTTCTGTTTGTAATCTTTAACGGTAAGTACAGGTAAGTCAGCACCCTTAGTGTTCGCTTTTATGTTGTGTTGGTTTACGTGTATTCGCGTTTTCATTCAGAAAACCCCAAGAATTTTTTCCATGCCGTATCATTTATTTCCCAAATATCGCTGTCTGGTTCAAACTCGGAAAACTCTCCACATATTTCGTCGATTTCTCTGGTTTCGGCACGTTCCCACCAATCTTCTTGGGAGTTATACTCATAAGGTATACAAAAACTCATCTGTCGAGCTTTAGGTATTCTAATTACATCAGCAGAACAGGGGTCACCATACTGATCTATGTTGTCAAATATGTCTTCCCATGTATGCCCTTCAGCAAAACCTACCCATGCTTTATCGCCTTCGGGTTTAAATCTAAATGCTACTCTCATATCATTCTCCTTTATTTTTGTTGACACCTAAGTTATTAAGTAATATATTTTGTTTCGGTAACCAGAATCTCTGTGCTCAGAGTTCTAACTAAAAACCTCAGCTTCGGTTGGGGTTTTTTATTGCCTGTAAAAAACATGATTGTTGACCTGTGTTGTTAATGTCATTGGTATAGACCATCTGGGTTTTACGGAAGTAGCATGGTAATGCGTTGCGCCTTCTGTAGTATCAGGTAGCCACCCCATATACACTGTACCCGCATATATAAACGCAGTACCCCAAGCGTCAGGATTAGCTATCACTTCGGGTCTGCCATCGCACCAGAAACTAAACTGGCACTTATGTCTTATGGGTACGTGTTTCCAGTACCTACCTTGCTTGACTACATCACAAACAGTATTCGGGTACTCTTCACTTTCCACGCGGTTCATCACCACTTGAGCTACTGCAATCTGCCCTTCTACGGGTTCGCCTCGTGCTTCAAAGTATATTGCCATCGTTAGGCACATAACTGCTTCTAGCATTGTTCGGCCTCCAAACTCGTTCACGCCCTATCGCCTTGGTAAACCCTCGGCATTCAGGACAGTACCACCCCACTCGTGTGTTCTTCTCTGGGTTGATTACTTCTTCGCGCTTTTCCCCGCATTCGCAAGGGATTGTTTCCATCGTGTCGGTCATTAGTGCAACGTAACCTGTTCTATTTTGTACTCGTAATTAATAGTTTCTACATTAGGGCTGAACAGTATAGCACCGTTACCTAAGTGAAAATTCATAGCCATCTTAGTCGGAGGCGACATAGTTATAACGTGCGTTATATATGGATACCTCTCAGGTATAGCTTCTAGTAAGTTGTTTATCAGCTTTTTACCAGACCCTTTCTTGTACGACCATAAACTGTATGGGGTAAAGATAGATGCCACCGGAGGCTCGTCATCGAATGCACCCTCAAATAGTTCTGATAACGTGTTTATGAAATCACCTTTGTTTGCTGCTAGTTCGCGTAATAAATCTTCGTCCTGCATTATGAAAGGGCATACCACCGCACAGAGTATTGCGTTTACCTCTGTAGTTCCGGTTTCCTCATCAATATCTATGTCAGCAAAAACGTAGAAGCCGTCCTTGTTATTAAATCTCTGTTGGTCATCTTCAAACAAGTCCGGTCTTACTGGATCGTCTTTCATATACTGTAAATAAGTTTCTGCGTCACATATCGTCAGCATCGCCGTACTCCATATCTGCTTTGTTCGCTTCGTATTCTTGCTTCTCTTGTGATCTTGTGTACGCGTTACCATAAGTCTCGTCATAGTCCCGCTCTAGTTCTGCTACATCTACTGGGTCACGTCCGGTCATAGTTCTATTTCTCCTTTTATCCACGCCTGAATCTTTTCTTCGTCCAGTTCGTCGAATGATTTTGGTTTGGGTCTACTGTAAATACGTTTGTTTATCTCATAGGCATCGTCTTGCGGATACAAGAACCTAGCCCTAGCCTCTGCCTTCGCTTTAGTTGTATACAAATTACGTGCTATATCGTGCATTACAAACCACATGGTATCAGCCATTTTTGCGCATCTCCTTAACACGTTTCTTATAGGTTTCTGTAGGCTCCATAAACGAACGGTATCCTCCGCTTTTCGTCTTGCCTTTGTTATCCAGATAGAACACACCGACTGTATGCTCTTTAAAGTCTGGCTCCGGTATGGTTGGTGCTTTTCTTTTCGGCATCATCATTCTCCTTTGTTTTAATTAATAGTGCCTAACGGGTCGGTAAGGGAGTAGGCATGGTGAACCTTCCCGTTAGGACTAGCCGTAGCGTGGCTTCTCCGGTATACGCGTCGCAAGGAGGACAACCTTTTCTCGTATGGGGAAAAAGTGTCGAACAACCGTATACTGTGGGTGTTTTTTGTGAGATTCCACCGCCCACTGGGAACCCCTAGGCTATACACGTTTACGTGTCCCCCCTAGGAGGGGTTACTAATAAACTTTCTAACGCAACCTTAACGCTGTCTACGTTTACTTCATTGACAACCCAAGCAACACCGCCAGACGCGTTTATCTTATTTATCTCAAACTCTTGCAATTTAGTTGTGGTGTTGTTCCCCGCCTTACATTCAATGGCAAAGAATTTACCTTTGTAACAGCCTACAATATCCGGCACACCACTACGTCCATAACCACCGGTAGCCGGAAAGAAATAATATATATCTTTTTCGTACTCTTTCAAGTATTTCACTACCTTTTGTTTTACTTTCTTTTCAGGAGTTGTCATAACTTGTTCTCCTGTTTGCAATCACAGTCATCGGGACACTGTTCTATGCTTAGGTTAAAATACTCTTCTGGGTGTACAACATTTACTGTGTGTCTTTCATAGTGCTCAAACCTATACCCAGATTCCAGTATAAACTCCCATTTATATGGTTTACCCACGCTGGCGGGTATCATTTCTTTAATACGATAGTCTGAAAGTATTTTCTTCATTGTCATTACGCGTCCTCGTAGTTTGGATGTTTCACTGCAAACTCTTTAATTTGTTGTAGCACATCACCCCAACAATACGAGCCTTCGATTACTTCTCCATGACCGTGATTTATTTCGTCACACTGCTCGTCTGTAAACCAGTCTGGTACAGGTACAGTGCAACGCCACTCGCCACATTCAGCTATCCAATCATCGTCAACCTCGTAGGGAATAGCGTAATGTTTAGATAGTTTTTGTACTTCTCGCAAGTCCTTTAATTCTTGCACCTTACCGTTCTCAGCTTGGGTCAATGCGTTTCGTAACGCCACTAACTCTTGCTCGGCTTGTTCAAAACGCTGTTTTATTACCATAAATTTCTTTTCGGCTTGGTTTTCTTTAGCCGTCAAAGTTTTGATTTTTTTGTTGTATTCTGAAATGTGCATTACTTGTCCTCCTCTTTATGGATTTTGCACTGATCGCAATGGCATGGTGAGCAGTTGTCTATATAGCCTATGGCTTCTTCCAATGTTTCACCACTTACGACGTGGCATGCCCAATCAGTGTTAGCGCACTCGGCATAACCCACCATAGATATTAACCAATGCCCATCATCCTCTTGGTAGTGTTCAATACCATTGAGTTGTTCTATGCCTGCTACGTACTTTTGGTATTTTTGTGGTACTTGGTCTATGTACTCATTCATCATCATTCTCCTCTGGGCGAAATACCCAATACACGTTTTTGCTAATGCGCCTACCGATACCAGTTACTACATCAGTTGGCGGTTCTGCTGACATACCTGATAGCACAGCAATGCGTTTCTGTATCCAGTCAGGCAATTCGTTTACTTCGTAGTATCTATCTACATCCGGCATATCTCCTGTAATTTCATATTGATCTACTCTCGCAAACCCATTCGTAAACTCTACTCGGTAATGTGAATCAACCTTATCAGTCTGCATACTGTGTACCTCTGCTGATTACTTGATCTACCACGTTACCAAGTTCCTCTTCGTTGACGAATAACATGTAGTGATCTTCGGCAAATGTTGATCCACTACTATATGATTCTTGCTTGCCCACCATATACCCTGCATCACAGTCGTGGCCATCTATGGTGTTGACAGTGTGTATGTGTCTTTGCACCGCTTCCGGTAGTCCCTCAAGTTTAGGCACTTCTACAAAATGCACTGTGTTTTCACGTTGCAAAGCTAAGTACAATCTCTCCGCCATATTTAGGACATGTATACATACGCGTTTACCTAAGTAACTTATTGTTTCAGTTGTTTCGCGTTGTTTATTTACAAACTCTCGAAACGCAGACACTATCGGATTAGACTCGGATAAGATCGGGGCTACACCCATGTCTGCTGAATCTATTGCGGTAGCTACAAACTTAATTAAGTCTGCTTTCTTGTCATTATCGTAATATGATGGTGCTATATTTTTCACAAACTCATCAGCCACACCAGATAAAGCTCTATCGTGCTTACTCATCTTATTTTCACCAGTGGCGTTGCATTCCCTTACTGATACAACCACCTGTTCAGTTACCGTTATAGGCTCTAGTTTATATAAGATAGACAACACCCTGCCCAAGTTACTTGAGTACCGCATACTGTAGCTTGAGTTGGTATACCCAAACAGATCGTAGTCAACGGCTTTTTCTGTGTGTATACGGAATGACTCCACCGCGTATACATTTTTACCCTCACGGTCTGTAACTACACGTAAGAAAGCATGTAGGTAGTTAGACTCAGGAACGCGTATACCTATGCTCTCACCATTGTTCCAGTAGAACATCACACGTCCTCTCAGTTTCTTGGATATTTTACGCATCGCCTCACGTAGTGCGGGTTCTATGTAATAGTCCCCGTTATCGTCATCCGCTCCCGTTAGTAACCGTTCAGGTCTAGGTTGGTATTTTTCTACGTGGTGTGGTTTTGCTCTACAATTAATAGTCATGTCGTCCTCCTTAAAGGTTTATGTCAACGCGTTTACCCACAGTTGGATTCGCGTCTTTGTTGTTAAGAATGCACCAGAGCAATGGCATAGACCACGTACCCCAGTCACCGAATAAATGCCCATCAGTCAGTACCACTACGGCTTCGGCTTCGATACTGTTGTCACGCATGTAATTACACACGCAGTTCACATCAGTGCCACCACCGCCCTGTGGTTTAGTTGACTTAACGAGTTCGTCCAATGGTGTGTTCGCACCACCATATTTCTCATCACCTACTACTTCGTGCCCCCAGTACAGCAGTCGTACACCGGATGGATGTACCACATCGCAGATAGATTTGACCTCGGAAAGAAACGCACCAAGTTCCTGATCTCCGATACTACCGCTAGTGTCCACTGCAATAACAAGTTCACCTACCTGTTCACTTATTGTGCTAGGCATGTATATGCCATGTGACATATACCTACGATTAGGTCTGTTGTATGTGGAGTAGTCCTTACCCATACACGTTGATGTAAGAAACTCACGCAGTACCTCACGCCAATCTACCTGTGGTTGTAGTAGTTCCTGTATACCTCTCGGCACGTCTGCGCCCATCTTACCGGCAGTCAACGCACCCTGTCGGATAGCTGAGTCAATGTCCTGTTCGAGTTGGCGTTTCTCGGCTTCGGACATTTCCTGTGCGCCTTCCCAATCATGCTCATCAATGGAGCCACCAGATTCACCAGATTCACCAGAGCCACCATTCTGCTGTTTCTCTTCGTAGATTATGTCGAACACGTCCTGAGAATTCATGTTCCTAAAATCCTCGTTAATCAACGCACCATGGGGCAGTACAGCAAACCCGTCTGGATTCTCGTCAATGATCTCCAGATTGATAACGTAGTCACACGCCATGTTCGCGCACTGTCCATCTATGTCCCACAAGTTACGCCACGTAGTAAGGTGCCTGTATAACTTGTGCTTACACTCGTGGAGTATTATGCCTCGGAGTTCGGCATCGGTAAGACTTTCCACAAACGCCCTACCATACTTAACGTCACGTCCGTTGGTACATGCAGTTGGTATGTCATCCGATACCTCACTCTTACCCATGATTAGAACACCGGCTAATGCGATATAGCGCGGGTTGTTCATTATTGCGATAGTCTCACGCTGTACGCGTTGCTCCGCTGTCAGTTGTATGTTTACTGCTAACATGTTTACCTACCTCCCTTAGTTGCTGATTGCGTAGTTATTAGCCAAACACCAGTCCTGAAACTCCTTGGTGTTGACTACAATGTCTTGCTTGCTGTAACCCTTGGCGCGTACACCATTGACAAACAAACCCTGTACCTCTTTTGACAACCTGTTCAGGTAAGTCATCCAAGGTTTGATAGATTCCCTGTCCATTATTGCGAGAGCGCGATACACCACCATACACATAGCACCCGGACTTGTAGGTATCTTGGCATTGGTCGGGTCATTCTTGATCTCGTCTGGTGACGGCATCTGGTCACCCAGTTGCACGTACGCCATCAAGTCGAGAGCACCACGTTCACCGATAGTACCCATCAACGCGGAAGTTAGTGTGGTGTTATCCATGTGGTCACGCAGTTTCAAGATATTACTTGCCCTCTCACCACCACGCGGTGTGAAACACGAAACACGCGACGGGTCATTGGGGAAGTTGATATACGCATTCTCAGAGGATGAGTTGTAGTCTTGAAAGCTGTGGAACAGCTGTGGCGTATCCTTGTACCACGCCAAGATTGCCGGATCGAAATCGTTTTCAATCCCGTACTCGATAGCCTCCATGTTGTCCGGCTTGCGCATTATTACATTTGTCACACGATCATTCTGGTGTGCTTTTAACAAGTCACCCAAACCCTCAGATGCTAGGTTGGTCGTGGCAAAGACAAGGGAATCCTCGTGCAATTTCTTACCAAACAGGGAGCGTTCTAAGAAGAGTTGACATAACGCGTTCTTGACACTCGGCAAACTCTTACCAAACTCGTCTATCATTAGTATCACAGGCTTACCCAAATGCAGTCCTAGTTCCTCATTGGTCGCGTAGCGCACCACGCCATCGTTACCCACATGTTCAAACATAGGCACAGCCAAGTCGCCCACGTCCTTGGTAGTGGCATCAAAATAGACTGGTATGTGATCTGGATACATCTTTTCCAGTATGCGTAGTATTGCGGTCTTGCCGATACCCATTTCACCTTGCACTAATACGCTGTTGAATTTACCTACTGTGCTAATAAGATTTGCGCACTGGTTGATTGATAGATTGTAGGTTGTGGTTGTCATAACGTGTCCTCCTTTAGACTTTAGTTATGTTTGTTTAAGTTAAGTTAATTATAAGTTAGTTTAAGTTGCTAATACAAGTAAATGCACGTCCCTGTGCTACCATGAAAACGTACCTCAAAATCCAAGGGTTGGTATCTGGTCGATAATCTTATCTACCTCGGCTTTTGTTTTGTTACGTGCAGTCTCGCTTGCTTTTAGCCCGTCGATAGTCTGCCCCCGTAACGCGTTCGTGATGTCCTGTCGTATCTGCTCAACTCGTGGGTCTTCGGTCACGTTGCAGTCCTTGAGCAATCGCGCAATCTCCATCACGTTGTCGATCATGGTTGATCTAAACGGTACTGGCTTGCCATCATCCTTGGTCACCAAGTTCTTGGACATAGCCTGTAGTGGTTTCAGCAGTCGATCACATACAAGTTTCTGCATTAGATAGTTGCGTTGGTTATCCGCATTACTGGAAAACTCCTCGGCAAATATCTGCTGTGCCTGTCGGTGCGCACTCTCAAGCGGATGACTAGACGGCAGTTCGCTCCACGTAATCTCCGCATAAATCTTGCGTTCCAGTTCCTCGACACTTGGGTATAGTGACGGGTCAAACAAGTTACCCAAACCCTCGGAGTTGAGTTGCGCCCTTGCCACACCCTGTGGGTACGCGCTCAAGAAAGCGGGCTTGAGGTTGTTGTTAAAGTTATGGACAAGTCCCTCTAGGTCATTCTTACATTCGATCAATCTGCCGTTGCCTGTGAAGTATTCGTTATGCCCCATAGGTGTACCGTAGGTATCACGCGCCCTGTATATACCACTCTTCCCATCACGTAGCGCGTCCAGTTCAACCATGTCCAGTAGTGACTTTCTGCCCTCCACGTAGTTCTCGTTGGCGTTGTTCATCTGCGCCATCTGCTTGGATACTTGCTTGTCCCTACGTTTAAACTCCGGCAGATGCACACTTACAGAAACGCATACTCCGAAATCCCCTAGGGGCTTTGTTTCCGGCACAGTTGTAGCCATGCCCTCCGCTTTCACTTCGTTTATTGCTTCGTTGAAGTCGATAGATGCTATTGAATCAATCATGGTTTGTGTCCTCGTCGCTTAATGCGATTGCTAGTTTATTAAAGTCAGTATTGAATTCGGGTAGTCCACGCGCTAAGTCGCGCTCCCGTTGGTCTTGCTCCCACTCGTCTAACTTGGTTAGCAGAATGGATTTCTTGTGCGGGTCGGCAAGTATCATGCGTAGCCACAGTCTGAAATTCTTTACAGTTGTAATCATGTCCACCTCTCTGTTTGTTTTGGGTTTAGTTGTTTGAGCATTGTCCGGTCGCTTACGTGTATATAGTTACTCTTGTTAAGCGGTACGATACAGTGCATCTTGCTTTGCTCGATTGCCTCTGCCTGTCCGCATTCGGTGCAAGTGTCATACCCTGCTAACGTCTTACGTGCTAGTGGGTACGTGTCACCACAAACAATGCAGTGTGCAGTCAGTTGATCTTTAATGTTACCCATGTTGCCATCCTTTCAGTTCTTCGATTGCGTACTCTAATTCACACTGGATTATGTCGTGCTTGCTGTGTGCATCTGGGTCACGATTAAGTGCTATCTTTGCAAACCGTAGACACTCAAGTGCCTCGCTCATTCTTTCTTTCAACTCGTATATTGCTTGTGCATGTGCGTCCTGTATGTGGATTAGCTCATGCCGTAGCTTTGTTACTTGCTCGTCCATACTGTCCTCCGTTTTGTTCTATAATTTATAGAACATATTTTTGTGAATTTGGTGTTTTCTGTGGACGCGTTTGTCCAACTATTTATAATTATCGCAATAACAGAGTCTTACGTCAAGAAAATGGACTTAACAAAATATAACGTGGTAGGACTGTGTAAAACCCAATTTAACTGTTGTGTGTGGTGATTTTTGCGCGTTGCAACATTAAGTGTGCGTTGTAAGTTATTGATATTTGCTCGGTGAGGGTCGTTGATTTGGTGCATTAAAGTAAGCGTAACTGATGGATAGTTGGTTAAAAGTAAATCGGCTCCATTTTGGGACGCTTTGGGACGCTCTTGTGACAACAGGTATGCGTTGTAAGTTATTGATTATAAAGGTTTGAGACGTTTGGGACGCTTGAGACGCTATTTTTCGGGCTTCCGGCTTTTTCTGCGCGAAGGGGGGCAACGGAGACGAAGAGAGCTAAGAATCGCTTAGATACAAAAAAGGTTTCGTAAAATTAAGCGTCCCAAGCGTTCACATGCGTCTCATTACAGTTTAGTTTAGTTTTATATATATTTATTTTAGTTTTTTATTATTAAATACCCAGTTTTCACATAACTATAAATATCTCTACTACTACTATCCTTTACCAAACAGCACGAAACAACATTGAGACGCTCGGCTTGTCACAACGCGTCCCAAACTGACATGATGTTTTAGTTTTATTTAGTTTAACTAGGTTTACTCTATGCACTTACGAGAACGCGTTTTCACAGTGTCACCTAATTTGTTCTATAAATTATAGAACATTTCCCACGAAGGGCATCACGCCCCTAAGTAACTGGTTTCAATAGGGTTTTCTGATGCAGTCCGCCCTTAGAGAACTGGTTTCAATGGGCATAAAAAAACCCGGTACCTTTCGGCACCGGGTTCGTTGGGAGGGTTTAGGCTGTCTTGCTTAACTCAGCCTTGAGGTCTTTGATTAACCCTAGAACCTTGAGGGTATCGTAGGGTTTGTCCTTCCCGTTGGCGCGTATCGACTTGGCGCGTTCCTCTAGGGCAGAGATAAAAACCTCTTCAAAGGTGCGGGGTTTCGCGCCCTTCCCAGCTTTCCCTTTGCGCCTCTTTACTGCGTTGCGGATATTGGCGAGATAGGTAGACACATCCTGCTGAAGAGCGCGACGTTCTTCCATCTGCGCACCGGTGAGAGCTTTCTGCTCTTCCTTGCTGTTAGCATTCAGCAACATCTGCGCTTCAGCCGGAAACCCTTTGGCTATCGCGCTCTTCAAGGAATCGTAAAAAGTACGATCCTCACCCTTTGCCGGTGCGCTGTACAGCGCAGGATTTCCATAGCCTCCGGCTATCAGCTGGTCTACAAGGGAATTCCTTGAGCCCTGTAATGCGATCTCTTTTTTTACGTAGGCCGAGATCACTGCGCCTACATTTTTGGCTAATGCCTTCATGGTTTGTCCTCCTTTGGACAGTTTTAGCCAGTGCGGTATTGCCCTGACTTGGTACTAATTAGACCATAGCTAAACGCGTTTGTCAAACGTTTTTTGTTGTTTTGTGGGGTTTTGTGCTGTTTTGTTCTATAAATTATAGAACAAATTGGGCGGCCATCACGCTGTTAGATATGGGCATTGCGCCCCGAACTGCTAAGGCAGCCCGCCGCTAAGGAACTGGTATCAACCCCACTTCCGTGTGGGGTTGGGTTGGTTATTGTCGGTTGTAGGTACCTAAGAGCACTGCACCTTTGACTTGGGGTTGGTACCAGAATATTTCATAAGGGCTGTCTTCCGGTACAGGCACAAACCATAGTGAGTGCATTAGTTGGTGCCGATCCTCCTTCCGTATTCTGTCCAACACTTCTTCCGGGTCTGTTCCTGTTACCCATGTCGCTACCGAAGAGGCATAGAAGTGGAACGGGGTATCGCTTTTGTTTAATTTAAATTTACCTTTCTTCATCATCATTCTCCAAGTTAGTGGGCGCGTCCCTGCGCCCTGTTGTTAATTAAAATATTGTAGACTGTATTTCTTTCGTGTATTCGTAATGGTTTTTTGCTACTTGATCGACCTTACGAATAGCATCTTCCGGTGATTGCGCTCCAACTTCTAAAAGCAACTCTTCTAGCTCGCTATCGGTATAACACTCTACAATCACATCCCAGTTATATCGCTCGTAGTTTTCTATGCCGTAAGCTTTAACCGCTTCGATCATATCCTTCATAGTTATGTCCTCTGTTGTTGCTTCGGGCCTCTCCCAAAGCATGTGTATATTAGACCACAACCGAAGTGTATTGTCAAGTTCTTTTTAGTTTTATGCAGTTTATTTTAGTTTTTTGACCTGCCTTGACCCCACCCGGGGGGCATACCCCGCTTGCTGTGCTTGGTACCATGCACACGTATATAAGTATAATTTGCACGAATAATTACCAAATTCCCTGAGTTCGACCCCACCCCCCTCATATACAGAAACCCCCCGTCAGGAGTCCCAATTACTTGTTTCCTTTTTATTTTTTTGTTATATACTTCAGTTTCCGGCTTTATAGCTTGCACAGACGTTACTGTAATGACGATAGCACTCACCCCTGAGTTCGGCGTAGAGATACCCGAAGACACCCCCTACATGGATTTACGAGAACGTGCCGAAGCAGCATGTAATACTGCGATTATGCTTGGCGAACATGGCCTCGACATAGAACCAGACGACCAAGATAACGACCTAGCCGCCACTTTGCTGACTTCGTTCGCACAAGATATGGAAGGCACGTCGAAGAAAGTCACAGATACACGTACTGCCCAGCTAACTCCGGCCTCGTTGATCCAAACAAACGCGGTATTAAAAGAGTTTGGACAGCTTGTCGCCGTCCACGCAGCTGAAATTCGTAATACTGTGACTAATAAGCTCATCTTGGAGACAGAAAATCCTGACGCGCGGGTCAGAATTCGCGCTTTGGAGCTACTCGGTAAGATGACAGACGTGGGATTGTTCACAGAACGCAAGGAAATTACCGTAACACACCAGAATGCCGACGAATTACGGGAAAAATTGCGCGAAAAACTAGAGATTTTGAAGAAAAACGACCAAGGTGTGTACGAAGTCA
>Ga0255774_10000460_pt1 | contig 36556 bp, 22 predicted proteins | sample 101ome_17_FD_179972 | JGI IMG/M metagenome (GOLD analysis project Ga0255774, IMG submission 179972) | Coastal salt marsh microbial communities from the Groves Creek Marsh, Skidaway Island, Georgia - 101407AT metaG (version 2) | ecosystem: Environmental > Aquatic > Marine > Intertidal zone >... | reverse complement strand
TGCGCCGCACTCATAGTCGGACTGGCGTTAGCGGACGCAGTGGACGCGCTCAACGCACGAATCTTAGCCTCGAGCTCAGCCTTCTCCGCTTGAAGCTTAGCGACGGCTTCGATAAACTCTCTATCGCGATCCTTCGAGGACATCGTTTGCGGGGCCGACGCTTGCCGCGCAGCCTTCTTGGCGCGTTCGAGTTCTTCTTGATGCGCCTTTTTGAGCGCAACCACGCGCTGCTCGAACTCAATCTGCGCGTCGCGCACGGCGTCGTTCAGTTGAGATGCACCCATCGTCGCACTGGCATTCGCGGTCACCGTCGCGTTGAGCGCACGGAGCTCGGCTTCAAGTTCAGCTTTCTCTGATTGCAGCTGAGCGACGGCTTCGATGAATTCTCTATCGCCATCTGAGGGAGACGCTTGCGGAGCAGCTTCCATGACACGTTCGAGCTCTTCCCGGTGCGCTTGCTTGAGAGCGGCGACGCGTCGCTCGAAATCAATCTGTGCTTCACGCACGGCATCGTTGAGCTGCGACGCGCTGACGCTCGCACCGATGCTAGCGCGAAGCTTCACTTCGAGTGCAGCCTTTTCCGCTTGCAACTCAGCGACGGCTTCGATGAGTTCTCGATCGCTGTTCGATTTCGCTTGGGTGCCTGACGTCGCGAGCGTGTCTCTCAAGCGTTCTACTTCGTCTCTCGCGTCTCGAAGCGCGCTCTTTGCGGCCAACTCATCAGCCATCAGGCGTTGAAGATCCTGACTGACTTGATCATACTTCTTCACCTCCGCATCCAACTGCGCGCGCAGGCGTTCCAACTCACCGTCGGTACCCGAAGCGGGCGACTGCTTGGACTTTGTCAATTCGCGTCGCAGTCGTTCAATTTCACTGTTAGCTTCGCGGAGCGAGTTTTTGGCGGCTACATCTTCCGCCATGATACGTTCGAGATCAGCGCTGACTTGGTCGAACTTTTCAACCTCTGCGGCGAGCTCGGCTTGAATTTCAGCCACAGCCTTGACGAGTTCATCGTCGTTCTTCACCGCCGTCAAACTAGGTTGAGAGACGCGTAGACGTTCAAGCTCGTCGCGATTTTGGAAGCCATCTTGCTTGGCTTGGGAGAGCATGCCTTCGACGCGCTCGAGCTCTTCACGATGCGCCTTCTTGAGGGCGACCACGCGTTGTTCAAACTGGATTTGCGCGTCGCGCACGGCATCATTCAGCTGCGCCGCACTCATGGCCGCTTGCTTGGGTTGGGTCAAGTCAGCGCGTAATCGGTCGATCTCAGAGTTTGCCTGACGCAACTTGTCCTTGGCGACGAGGTCATCCGCCTTGATGCGCTGTAACTCCGCACTCAGGTCATCGAACTTCTGAATCGCAGCCTTGAGCTCGTCTTGCAGACGTTGGACTTCGCTGCTCGAAGAGGTTGAAGTCTGCTTTGCCTCAGAGAGCTCGAGTTGCAAGCGCTTGATTTCTGCATTCGCCGCGCGCAACTCACGCTTAGCGTCCATGTCGTCCGCCATGATACGTTCGAGATCAGCGCTGACTTGGTCGAACTTTTCAACCTCCGCGGCGAGCTCGGCTTGAATTTCAGCCACAGCCTTGACGAGTTCATCGTCGTTCTTCACCGCCTGACTGGGTTGAGACGCTTCTTCGCGCAATCGCTCAATCTCAAGGTTCGCGCTTCGAAGCGCACGCTTCGCCGCCATGTCGTCCGCCATGATGCGTTCCATATCGCGACTCACTTGGTTGAACTTGTCAACCTCCGCCGCCAACTGCGAGCGCAAACGCTCCACTTCGCCATCGTCGCGACGCTCGGCTGAGCCAGTCGTGGAAGGCGCAGGAGACTGCTTCGCTTGCGTCAGCTCAGACTGGAGGCGCTCGATCTTGGCGTTGGCGTCGCGGAGCGATTGCTTCGCCGCAAGATCCTCCGCCATGATGCGCTGGAGATCCGCGCTCACGTGGTCAAACTTCTCAACTTCAGCCGCAAGTTGAGAGCGCAACCGTTCGAGCTCGCCAGTGTCCGCGCGCGGTTCAGACGGCGATTCCTGCTTGGCTCGAGCGAGCATGCCTTCGACGCGCTCGAGCTCTTCACGATGCGCCTTCTTGAGGGCGACCACACGTTGTTCAAACTGGATTTGCGCGTCGCGCACGGCATCGTTCAGCTGCGCCGCACTCATAGTCGGACTGGCGTTAGCGGACGCAGTGGACGCGCTCAACGCACGAATCTTAGCCTCGAGCTCAGCCTTCTCCGCTTGAAGCTTAGCGACGGCTTCGATAAACTCTCTATCGCTGTTTGAAGCCGACGCTTGCCGCGCAGCCTTCTGGGCGCGTTCGAGTTCTTCTTGATGCGCCTTTTTGAGCGCAACCACGCGCTGCTCGAACTCAATCTGCGCGTCGCGCACGGCATCGTTCAGTTGAGATACACTGACACTCGTCGTCGTTGCGCTCGACGCACGAAGTTTCGCCGTGAGCATCTCGTTCTCAGATCTCAACTCTGCCACTGCCTTCACGAGCTGATCCTCGGCGTAGAGCTTCTGATCTTCGAGGAGTTGAGACTGTTTCTCCAGTTGCTGCTTCAACGCACTAATCTGGGCGTCAGATTGATTACGGTCGGTGGCGCTGGTGGATGCAGACTTCTTCAATGACTCGATAGTCGTGTCGTACTGTTCCTTGGACTTCTTCATGTCAGCCAACTGCGCCTCGAGCCGGGTGACTTGCGCGCGAAGCGCTTCGCGTTCGGAATCGGAGTCAGCGGCTGAGGAAAGCACGGTTTGCTTTGCCGCGGCGATCTGGCTGCGTAAGTCGCGTTCGATCTCGGCGCGCTCATCTAATTGCTTTTGCAATTGAGCGATCTCTGCGGACAAATCGGCACCCTTGCCCGCAACTTGCTCTCGGAGGCGGTCGAGTTCAGCCTTGTCTGAGACGACGCGCTCCTGCAGTTCACGGATGGATGCCTCGAGCTTTTCCTTCTCATCGTTCGCAACCGCTTGAACTTGCGCCACGGTGCGCACGAGCATTTCGTCGTATTCAGCTCGCATGGATTCGATGTCTTCCTTGCCCTTGAGCTGCTCACTTTGGAGTTGATTGGCGATATCGGTGCGCTCCGCGTCGAACTGCGCCAAAATTTGCGCCTTTGCGGCCTCGCCAACGTCGAGATTCGCGATGGCGCCGCGAGCGCGCTCCTCAGCCTCCGCGACTCGTTTAGTCGCCTCAGCTTCTGCCTCTTCGAGCGCGCGCGCGTGTGTCTCAGCCGTCGCTTTAATGGACATCTGATGCGCCTCCTCCAGCGCGCGAATTCGATCCGAAGAATCGTCACCCCTCGACGCGTTCGCTTTAAGTTTTTCAATCTCAGCCTTGTGAGCATTCTTCAGAGCCACGACTCTCTTTTCAAAGTCAATCTGAGCGTCGCGAATCGCGTCGTTCTGTCTTGCGCTGATCGCAACTTCGCGCGCGGCAATCTCACCTCTGAGCTGCGCTACGATGGAATCTTCGCTCCGAGTCTTTCCGGTCGCGCCCTTGCGCATTTCGGAATCATACAACACTTTCAAAGCGCGTCGTTCTCCAGACGCGCTTCGCATCGCGCTCGCGTGCTTCGCTAAAAGGTTGCTGATTTCAGCGTCGGCTTCCGCGCGCACCTCGGCAATCTTCGAAGCGAACTCATCGCGCGTGGTCGAGGTATCCTCAATCGGAAGTGGCGCTCGCTTCGCGTACTCCTTCGTAGCCGATTGAGCCTCTTCCAACTTGGCCGCAAACTCAGCTCGTTCTCGAATGATTCTGGCGGAGTAAGAGGAACAAATGGCTTTCAGCTGATCCTCTAAAAACTTGAGGCGTTCGCCGGACGTCACTTTCGCCAGAGCCAACGCGGAGCGTAAGTTGACGACGTGCACGCGCTCGAGATCGCGCGCGGCGCGGTACTTGTTGGCTTCGCTTCGACCAATTTCTCGCTCCGCGCGTATTAAACCGCGCGCGGCACGAAGCTCTACCTCGTGCTGACTCGCCATGGACTTGTTCGCCTCTTCGGCTTCACGAAGTGCGCTCTCGGCGATCTGGAGAGCGTTCTGAAGCTTCGCGATGCTCGCCTTGAGCGTCTCCGCCTGCGCTTCAAAGGATGCCTCTTTGGCTTTGATCTCGTCTCGGTGATGACGTTCCATCTCTGCGATCATCTTTTGGAGTTTTTGATTCTGCTCGTCTCCGGACGCGGCGCCCGACAAAGCCTCATCGCGCAGAGAACCGAGTTTCACTCCCGTCAGAGAACGCTTAAAGTTGTCGTTGAGCGCTTTCAGTTCGTTGTTCTTCTCCACTTCCATCCGACCGAGCTTCGCGATTTCATCCTCAAACTCGAGGATCATCGACTGGCGCAATGTCTCCAACCGTTTGATCGAGCCGTCCGATCCCCTTCCTTTCGATGTTGCCGACCCGACTCTGCCGCCGATTCGAGGAAGACTGGCACCCGACACGGTGGCCAACGTCGCTGCGGCGGACAAAACACCCGCCACCGCCGCCACCTTCGTGATGCCTTCCGGAAGAGACGCCACCTTCCCAGTTCGAGGATCCCTGATCTGTATGCGCTTTTTCGGTTTCACGATCTGATCCGTCTTCGCGCCGCGCGGCGTCTTCTCCCTGACCGTCGACGTCGGCGTCCTCGCCGTCGCCGCCGGAGGACAAACCTTACCGCCGCCGAAACTCTTCACCCCCAGGAGCGCGGCGGCGGTCGCCACACCAGCGTAGATGGCTTTCGTTTCGGTGTCTAACACCGGCCCACGCGCTAGTTCACCGACCCGCGTCGCCTCCACGGTGGTGGACGTCGTCTTCGACGTCTCCGTGGACGTCGTCGTGACGGTGGTCGTGACGGTCGCCTCGTCCGTGGTCTTCGCCTGCGACACGACGACGGACTCGGTGATCGTCTCTTCCATCTCATCATCGATGTCGTCGTCGTCGTCGTCGTCCTCGTCGTGCTCGTGCTCGTGCTCGTGCGAGTCCTCGTACTCTTCGTACGCCGCCTCTGTCATCCACGAGAACGACGCGAACCCGGGATATCCGTCGAAACCCGCCATGCCAACCTTCCCCGCGCCCGGTCGTCGACGCGCGTCGATGACATCAACATCCTCATCCTCATCATCGTCCTCCACGTCCAACGAGAACACGACGTCACCTTTCCCACCAAACGTAGTCGCCGCGCCGAACCTCTCGTCGACGTCGTCTTCTTCGCCGCCGTCTTCGTCCCGCGCCGACGCCGCGCCGACGATTCTCACCGCACGTCGCGCGCCTCCTCCACCACCGTTCGTCGTCGCCGCAACCACCGAACGTCGCGTCGTCCTCTTCACCACACCACTCACCGATCGCGCCGTCCCCTCGCGCCACCGGTCCCGTCGTCCGCGCGCGAACGATCGTCCCGCCGTCTTCGCCGGCGTCCCTCGCGTCGACATCCGTTCGTTCACCATCGCCCCCGCCCGCGGTCACCGACCGACCGATCGACCGCGCGCGACACCGACGACGACGCGCGCGCGCGGGCACCGACGACGACGACCCGCGCGCGCGGTCACGCGTCGTTCGGTCGAACGCGAGACGACCGATGACGACGGCGACACGAAGCGATGAATGAATGAATGAATCGACGCGGTCACGCGCGACGCGTTGTCGCCCGTCCGTCCGTCCCACGCGCTGTGTCGACTCGTGTCGACCACACCGCGCGCGACCGCGTCGACCGTCCGTCCGTCGATCGCGCGTCGCGTTCCGTCGTCACCGCCTCCCGTCGACGAAAGATGAAACATCATCCGAAATCGAACGAATTCGGGCAGGGTGGGACACACCGTCGAGTCACGACTCCCCGAATTCAAGAAATCCAAAAATACACATAGTGGACTCGTACGAACACCAGTCCGAGTCAACACACACACGCGCTTCACGATAAACCCGTACGTACTAGGGTTGAGACCGCCGGCGAAGACGGCGGCGCGCGAACGCGCGTCGTCGACGTCAGACACCCGCGCGGACGGGCACGATGGCGTTCGCCCCGCGCGCGATGACGCTCGCGAAACTGTCGACGACGACGACGACGATGAACTCGCGCGGGACGACCGCGACGCGCGCCAAGGCGCGACGATGCGTCCCGTGCATGGTGGGCAAAACCATGTACGATAAGATCATCGACGACCACACGGTGCGAAAGCAAGAGGACGGGACGCTGTTGTTGTACATCGATCGACACATGATTCACGAGGTGACGTCCCCGCAAGCGTTCGAGGGATTGCGCGCCGCCGGACGGGCGGTGCGACGTCCGGATAACACGTTGGCGACGGTGGATCATAACGTGCCGACGAGCGATAGGAGCGGGTTCGAGAGCGCGGAGACGTTCATCAAGGAGATGGATTCGCGCGTGCAGGTGTTGCAGTTGGAAGAGAACGTCAAGGAGTTTGGAGTGACGTATTTTGGGATGGATGATAAGCGTCAGGGGATCGTGCACATCATCGGACCGGAACAGGGGTTTACGTTGCCGGGGACGACGGTGGTGTGCGGGGATTCGCACACGGCGACCCACGGGGCGTTTGGTGCTTTGGCGTTCGGTATCGGGACGTCTGAGGTGGAACACGTGCTCGCGACGCAGACTTTGTTGCAAAAGCCGTCCAAGAATATGCGCATCACCATCGACGGTGCGCTCGGTGATGGTGTGACGAGTAAGGATATTATTTTGCACATCATCGGCGTCATCGGCACCGCCGGCGGTAACGGATCCGTGATTGAATTCGCGGGCGAAGCCATTCGTTCGTTGTCCATGGAGGCGCGCATGAGCATCTGTAATATGGCCATCGAGGCCGGCGCGCGCGCGGGGATGATCGCCCCGGATGAGGTGACGTTTGAGTACTTGAAGGGTCGTCCGATGGCGCCGCGCGGCGACACCTGGAACCGCGCCGTCGAGTACTGGCGATCCCTCGCCTCCGACGCGGACTCTTCCTACGATCGCGAGATCGTCATTCCGGCGTCCGACATAGAACCGACCGCCACGTGGGGTACGTCCCCGCAAGACGTCGTCGGCATCTCCGGCGTCGTTCCGAACCCTGCGGATTTCGACGAGGCGCGCGGCAAATCCATGCAACGCGCGCTCGACTACATGGGTCTCACCCCGGGCACGAAGATGCAAGACATCACCGTCGACAAGGTGTTCGTCGGTTCTTGCACCAACGGTCGCATCGAAGACATTCGCGCCGTCGCCGCCGTCGCCAAGGGCAGAACGGTGGCGGACGGCGTGTACGCCATGGTGGTCCCGGGTTCGGGCATCGTCAAGGAGCAAGCCGAGGCGGAGGGTTTGGATGTCATTTTGAAGGAGGCTGGTTTCGACTGGCGCGAACCGGGGTGTTCGATGTGCCTCGCGATGAACCCGGACAAGTTGTTGCCGGGCGAACGATGCGCGTCCACCTCTAACCGCAACTTTGAGGGTCGCCAAGGCAACGGCGGTCGCACGCACTTGGTGTCGCCGGCGATGGCGGCGGCCGCCGCCGTCACCGGTAAGCTCACCGACGTGCGCACCTTGGGTTCTGGCGCGGGTTTGACCGGCGATGACGCGCCGGGTAAGCTCGAGAGCAAGGACTTCCTGTCCGACGCCTTGGTCGTCTCCCCGGCGCCGATGAAGAAGGCGGGCGGCGCCACGGGCGCGGGCGGCATGGCCAAGTTTACCACCATGAAGGGCGTCGCTGCGGCGATGGAGTTGCAAAACATCGACACCGACATGATCATCCCGAAGCAATTCTTGAAGACCATCAAGCGCACTGGTCTCGGCGTTTCCGCCTTTTACGAGATGCGTTACGACGAGCAAGGCAACGAGCGTCCGGATTTCGTCTTGAACCGCGCGCCGTACCGCAACGCCTCCATCTTGGTCGCCGGTAACAACTTTGGCTGCGGTTCCTCCCGCGAACACGCCCCGTGGGCCATCAACGATTTCGGCATCAAGTGCATCATCTCCACCGCTTTCGCCGACATCTTCTTCAATAACTGTTTCAAGAACGCCATGTTGCCCATCGTTCTCGACGAGCCGACGGTGAACGCCCTCATGGCGGACGCCAACGCCGAGCAAGAGCTCGAGATCGATCTCCCCAACCAAGTCATCATCCGCACCAACGGTGAGAAAATCCCCTTCGAGGTCGACGCGTTCCGCAAGCACTGCTTGATCAACGGTTTGGACGACATCGGTCTCACCATGCAACAAGACGCCGACATTTCCTCCTTTGAAGCCACGCGCTCCGAGCGCTACCCGTGGCTCAACGGCGCCGGCTACGACGCCGCCGCATCTCCGGCTCGATGAGACGCACCGACCGGTCGACCGATTCGATGCCTCGATTCGTGAGTATATTAATAATGACGTATTCATTCATTCATTCATTCATTCATTTATCATCGTCGAATCACAACCGCCGCCGACGCTCGAGCTCGACGCCCCCCCCTCGAGACTCGACTGACGGTTGGCCAACTCATCTCTCGACGTCACACTCGCGCGGTCGCGAGGACCGACCGACCGGGCCGATCGCGAGAATCCACCGATCGCGATGTTTCACCGACTCGCTCGAACGGTGGCGTCGCGCGCGACGCGCGCGGTCGCCGTCGACGCGCCCGCGATGACGTCCGCCATCGCGTCGGCATCGACGTCGGCATCGGCGTCCGCGTCGCGCGTCGCGCGGTCGACCGTCGCGCGATCGAGCGTCTGGGCGTCCGTGCGATCGTTTTCGGACGACGCGAGCGCGCGCGTGTGGTATCCGCCCGTGGAGGCGCGCGTGGGGGCGCTCGCGCCGCAGTTTGATAGCCCGGCGTGCGTGGACGGCGAGCTCGGTCGCGTGCGGTTGAGCGATTACGTCGGCGATGGGAAATATTGCGTCGTTTTCTTCTATCCGTTAGATTTTACGTTCGTGTGTCCGACGGAGATCACGGCGTTTAACGATAGATTGGATGAATTCAAGGCGCTGAACACGAACGTGATCGCGGTGTCGACGGATAGCGAGTACTCGCACCTGGCGTGGACGATGACGGAACGCGAACGCGGAGGTTTGGGGCCGATGCGCATACCGATCGTCGCGGACAGGACGAAGGAGATCAGTGCCAAGTACGGGGTGTTGCTCGAAGATAAAGGAATCGCGCTTCGTGGGTTGTTCATCATCGACGACGAGGGCGTCTTGCAGCAAATCACCATGAATAATTTGCCCGTCGGGCGAAGCGTGGACGAGACGTTGCGGTTGGTGAGAGCGTTCCAGTACACGGCCGAACACGGTGAGGTGTGCCCGGCGGGTTGGACCCCGGGAGCGCCGACCATGGTCGGTGATCCGGAGGGATCGAAGGAATATTTCGAGCAACACGCCGGAAAGACGTCTAGCGCCGACGACGCCGCCGCGTCGAGCGACTTCGCCGCCAAGCTTCGACCCATCACGTCTCGCGCTGATTTCGAGTCGCTCGTCGCCGGACCCGATCCGGTCGTTGTAGACTTTATGGCCAACTGGTGCGGCAAGTGTCGTCAAATCGCTCCCGAGGTTGACAAGTTGATCGACCAGTACCCGAACGTCGTGTTCGCGAAATTCGACACCGCGCTCGCCGATCTCGCACCGTTCTCCAAAGAGATGGGAATCGAGGCGATGCCGACGTTCAAATTTTACAAGCAAGGCCGCGAAGTCAACGAGGTCATCGGATACAAGCCCAAGCTCCTTCGCACGGCTGTGGAGGAGTTCGCGGCGTAAGTCATTCGCAGAATTTTACATCAGCTGTCATCATCACCAACTCATCGTCTAGTGCACAAACGAATGTGCGTCTATAAAGTGCTAACCACCTCCCCATCCGTGATTCGAGTGTGCTGCACGACGGGTGTCGCACCGCGCGCGCGCGATGTGATGACGTGCGTCCACGTCTGAAACGCGAGAGCGAGTCGTCGTTGCGTCGCCGCGGTGTGTTCGGCCCACGTCGGATCCAAACGCGCCGTTCTCTCCACATCGCACATCGTGTCGATGAACGTCTTCGTGTCCTCGAGAAACGACGAATCCGTGGCCAACACAGGTGTGCTCTGAATCATTCTCGCAAATACGAATCTATAGTACGACCACAGCGCCTCGCGACCGGGGTGCGCCGCTATGAGCCTTCTGGCCTTAGCCGTCTCCTCGACGAAAACTTCCGAAATCTCTCCTGGACGCAGCGCCAGATACCGCTCGATCACGCGCGTTCGATAATGAAGCACACAATAATCGCTCACGTTTCGCCCCGCGCGCGTCTCGTTTTCGCGCATCTCGTTCGACACCGTCTCGACGTCGTCGGCGACGAGCGTCAACGCCCACGCTCGATGCGACCACGCCGCGTAATTCAATCGTTTCTTCACCACCGCCGCATCGCAAGCCTCACACTCGCGACGAAACCACGTCTGTCGAATCTCTGCCTCCGCCGCCGCGGCGGACATTCGCCGCGCCGCGAACGCCAGCACCCAACGTCGGTGCGACCACGCGCTCGGCGCCTTTGGAAATCGACTCTGCACCGCCGACGCGAACGCGAGCTCATCCGACACCGCATCCCTCACGTCCTCGATCGAAACCGCGCGCATCGACGCGAACCGCCTTCGCTTTCGCGCGTTCCACGCCGTGGCGTGATCACCGTTCGCGCACAACGCCGTCGCCGTCGCGTCGAACGACGCCTCCTCCCTCGCCTCCGCCTCCGACGTCGACGTCTCTCCACCCCTCGCGCGCGACCGCGCCATCGCCGCCGCCGACGCGTCGCGCACCGCGCGCACGCTCTCCAGCGTCATCGCCAACGACCCCTCGCACGCGTAAAATCGCGTCGGCATCGTCGACGCATTCACCGGCGCGTCTCGTTCCCACGCCGTCCCGAACAGCGCTTCCGGCGAGACATCGCGCGCGTATTCAATCTCGCGCACCGCGCGCGCGCCTCTCGCGTCGCGCAGACGCAGCAGACGATCGAGTTCCCGCGCGACGGCGTCGTCGCCTCGATCGCCGCGCGCTTCGTCGGCCGCGACGTCGCGCGCGCCCATCTCTGGCGGTTATCGCCACAAGTGGCCGCGGGATGGGCGCGCGCGCGCGCTTCGCCCTTCTCGCCCTCGCCTGCGTCGCGGGCGCGCGAGGCGTCGCGAGTGACCTCGCCGTGCGCGATTTCGCCGCCGTCGGCGACGCGTGGCGGTTTCAGGGCGCGGCGTCGAACGCGTCGACGAGCGATGCCGTTGCGACCGACGTGCTGCGAATCACGCCCGCGCGCGCCAACGCGGCCGGGAGCGCGTTCGCGGCGACGAAACAGCTCGTCGTGGGTGGATTCGTCGCGGATTTCGCCTTCACCGTGAGTTCGCCGCCGGACGTGGAGATTCCGTGCGAAGGGGTGGATCATCAACCGGCGACGTGTTCGCGGCGAGGCGGCGACGGGTTCGCGTTCGTCGTGCAAAACGCAGACGAGCGCGCGTTGGGAGGCGGTGGTGGAGAGTTAGGGTACGGTGGCATCGTGAACGCCGTCGCCGTGGAGTTTGACACGTATCACGACGCGCACTCGATGGATCCGTACCACAACCACGTGGCGGTGATGACGCGAGGCGCCAAGGCGCCGGCGTTGGCGTCGCACTCGGCGTCCTTGGGAACGACGGTAAACGTGCCGAATTTATCGGACGGCGAGCGACATTTCGTGCGAGTGACGTATAATCCGAGTTTCGTCGTCGAGGACGTCGCGCACAAGAGCTTTAAGAGCGGTTCGTACCTTCTCGATTTGATGCGAGACTACGAGCACGGATTGGGCTCGCTCAAAGTCTTCGTCGACGACGTCTCCACGCCCGCGCTCACCGTGCCCATCAATCTCGACGCGTTTCTCGATCTCGATAACGGTCGAGCGTGGGTCGGTTTCACCGCCGCCACCGGTCGTTCGATGCAAAACCACGACGTGTGGTCGTTTACGTTTCGCGAACGTCTCGACCACGGCGGTCTCGCTCCCGTCGCGGCGCCGTAGCGGAGACGCGAGACGCGTCGACACACGACGTAGAACATAGTCATAGCCTCACACAGTGACCATCATCACGCCCATCACCCCTCGCACGTCCTCCATCGTCCGTTCCGAATGCGCACGCGCGTCCACGCGTCCACGTTCGTCGCGCGCCGTAGTCTACGCGCCGTACTCCAGTCTACCCACCGAACGCGTCTTCGAACGCGTTCGATCGCCTCCGCACTCTCCGGCGCGCGACCTCGTCGATCGCCTCGCATCGCCTCGCGCGCGCCTCGGAGACGAGCGAGGATGAAACTTCTCGCCTTTCTCGCCGCGTTGGCGTCCGTCGCCGTCGCGGGCGCGGACGCGAGCGCCTTCTTGGCGACGGATAAAAACTTTGATTCCGCCGTGATGAATTCTGGGAAACACGTCTTCGTGAAGTACCTCGCGCCTTGGTGCGTGTGCGCGCGCGATGCGTGCGATGGGGTGATGGGTGTGCGCGGTGGTGAACACGTTTCGGTGGCGAACGCGCGCGTCGGTGCGGGCGAGACGAGGGACGCGCGCGCGCGGGAGGGAGGATGAAATGCGTGACGGTGTTTGATCTGATCGATCATCTTAGATTTCGCCGAGGGGAAAGACTGACGAATCGCGTCTCGTGCGTCGTCGTGCGTCGCAGGTGAGGCCACTGTAAGTCGATGAAACCAGCTTGGGATCGACTCGGTGCGGATTACAAGGATAGCGCGAGCGTCATGATCGTTGACGTGGATTGCACGGCGGAAGGGAGCGGTACGTGCCAAAAGGTTGGCGTGCAAGGATACCCGACCATTAAGTATTACCCGGCGGGTGATAAGAAGGGTAAGGATTATCAAGGCGGACGCGATTACGATTCGTTGAAGTCTTTCGTCGTCAAGACGTTGGACAAGCCGGTGTGCGACGCGGCGACGAAGAAGGGCTGCGCAAAGAATGAGATTGAATTCTTGAAAAAGATGGACGGCAAGTCCAAGGCTGAACTCAAGGCTGAACTCAAGGAAAAGCAAGCCGAATTCGACACCATCAAGAAGGAAATCAAGACGGTGACGAAGGAGTTCAACGCCAAGACGCAAGCGATGAAGAAGCGCCAAGCCGTCATTCAACGCGGCAACAAGCTCCTCAACGATCTCATCAAGGCGAGCGACAAGTCCGAACTCTAATTTCTTGATATCCTCGTTACACTCGTAGCGCGAGGACGTGCGAAGTTTTTACGTCGGAAACCTGTGACGTCGCATCTCGCAGATCGTACCTCTACGATTGAGACGCGACTGATTACCTCGACGGATGAACGCCGACGCACCCTCGCTTCGCGGTGATTTAATACGAAAGAATACACGATATTCGAAACAAACAATGTGTTTATTATGATTAAAGCTCAAATCGCGCAATCTAGTGATATGTTGGCTAAACCAGACGATCTAATGTACGAGAGGGGTTCACAAATTGTCAGATTCATCCTCAGAGTCTTGCGCGTGAATGTCGAACACTTCTCTGACAATCTTCGGGCCGTTGGACAAGCAAATGCCTTGACGATCAGCGGTGACGAGAATGGTGTCGTCCTCGTTGAAGACGCCTCGGAGCATGGCGTTGGCCAACGGTTGGATGAGCTCGCGCTGAATTGCGCGGCGCACCGGACGCGCGCCGTATGCCGGATCGTAGCCTTGGCGAGCCAGGTGTTCGATGGCGCTTCTGTCCAAGGAGAGGTTCATGCGCTGGTTGTCGATGCGCTGAGATAACTTCTTCGTTTGGAGCTGCACGATCTCTTCGATTTGAGCGTGCGTCAACGGTTCGAACACGATGAACTCGTCGATGCGGTTGACAAACTCCGGTCGGAAGTGAGAGCGCACGTGCTGCATGACGGCATCCTTCACGTTCACCTTGTTGCGACGCTTGTTGGCGTAGGAGATTTCGTCGGAACCCAAGTTGGACGTCATGATGATCAAACAGTTGCGGAAGGAAACGTTGCGGCCTTGCGTATCGGTGACGTGACCCTCGTCGAGAAGTTGCAAGAGGACGTTGAAGACGTCGACATGCGCCTTTTCGATTTCATCGAACAACACCACAGAGTACGGCTTTTGTCGAACCGCATCCGTCAACATACCACCCTCGTCGTAGCCCACGTAGCCCGGCGGCGCCCCGATGAGACGCGCGACGGAGTGCTTCTCCATGTACTCGCTCATGTCGAGACGCACCAATGCAGTGTCCGAGTTGAACAAATAGTTCGCCAAAGCCTTGGCGAGCTCCGTCTTACCGACACCAGTCGGACCGAGGAACATGAAGGACGCGACCGGGCCGTTCGGATCGGCGAGATCCGCACGGGAACGTTGCACCGCCTCGGCCACGGACGTCACCGCCGCCTCCTGGCCGATCACGCGTTGGTGAAGCTCAGCCTCGAGTTGGAGCAACTTGGCCTTCTCGCTCGAGACGAGCTTGGCGACCGGCACGCCCGTCCATCGGCTCACCACGGCAGCGACGTCACCGTCAGTGACTTCTTCGCGCATCATCGAACCACCATCCTTGAGCTCGATGACCGAACTCTCAGCCTTACTGAGCTCGTCCTGCGCGATTTGCAGCTGCGCCTCGAGCTTCTTCAATTCCGCTTCGGCGCGACCGAGTTCGCCGGCGAGCACCGAACCGGCTTCGGCTTGAGACGCTTGCGCAATCTTCATCTTGGCGTTTTCAACCTTACGCTTGATGAAAGAGTTGTTCGCATAGGCGCGACGGTACTCGTCTTGGATTTGTCTCTCGTTGTCAAACTTCTTTTGAAGCTCCTTGCGCGACTTCTTTTCGATGGAGAGCGATTGCGCAATCTTCTGCAACTCCGCGGCGGCCACGTTCGACGTTCCAGCCTTCGCCAGCTCACCAGCGTTCTTTCTCAAGAGCTGATCGCGCTCCTTTTGGAGCTGCGCGATTTTGCGATCCGCCATGTCCAAGCCGTCCGGCTTGTTCGTCTTCATCATGCGCACCGCAGCGGCGGCTTCGTCGAGCAAATCGATCGCCTTATCCGGCAATTGACGGCCCGAGACATAACGCGCTGAGAGCTGCGCCGCGGCCAAGACGGCACCCTCGCTGATGGCGATGTTGTGGTGCTGTTCGTAGCGCGGGCGCAAACCTCGTAAAATACTCACCGTGTCGTCAACGTTCGGTTCCTCCACCGGCACTTGCTGGAAGCGTCGCTCGAGCGCAGCGTCTTGTTCGATCGTCTTCTTGAACTTGTCCGCCGACGTCGCACCGACGCATCGAAGCAAACCGCGACCGAGCGCGGGCTTGAGAATCGCCGCGCCGTTGTTGTTCATCGGCGGCGCCGGGCAGAGGTTGTGAATGTCGTCAATGAATAACACAACCGGACCCTTGGCGGACGCGTCGACGACCTCCTGCACGATGATGGTTAAACGCTCTTCGAACTCGCCCGGCATCTGGCAACCGGCGCCGACGGCGCCCAAATCAACCTCCAAAAGCTTGGCGCCTCGCAACGCCTGTGGCACGTCGTTGTTCACGATGCGCTGCGCCAAACCCTCCACGATGGCAGTCTTACCGACGCCAGACTGTCCGAGAAGCACCGGATTGTTCTTCGTTCGTCGGCACAAGATGTGAATCAATCGACGCACTTCCTCCTCCCGTCCGACGAGCGGATCGAGAAGTCCTCTTCTCGCCTCGTCAGTGACGTCGGTGCAAAAGCGCTCCAACGCGCTCAACTCCTCCTCCTCGGGATTCGCCCCACCGTTCTGTTGCTGTTGCTGCATCTGTTGCATCTGTTGTTGCATCTGGCGCATCATCGCGATCTGCGCGTCCTCTCTCGCGCTCGACGCGGTCGGCTTTTGCGCATCTTCCGTGGCGAACGCGTTCGCGCACCCCTACGATTCGAGGGAAACGTTCCCCGTCAGGTCAGTCTCGCGTTCGCGCGTCGCGCGTCACCCCACCCCTCCATCCACCGAGCACGGTCGACGTCGCGTCGCGCACACACGTCGAGCGCTCCTACGTCCGCACGCGCCCCTCCCGACCCGACGACGACACCCATACGCGTCCCGCGGAACGCGCGGAAAGCGCGAGAAGAATATTATCGCCGCCGCGTCCCGCGTCCCGCGTCCCGCGTCTCCGCGCGCGTCGTCGTCTCCACGCGCGCGCATTCCGAACACGACCTCCCGCGCACAAAGCCGATCCCCACATCCCATCGCGACGTCGCCTCCCCGCGTCGCGCTCCCACCGCGCGCGCGTCTTCATTCATTCGTGCACTCGTCGCGCGCACCGTGAGCATGCCCGCGATCGCGTTCCGAATCGCGCGCTGTCGCATCGCCACCATCGCCACCGTCGTTCCCGCGGCGACGGCGATGACCGCTTTGTGCATCGCGGCCTCGTCCCGCGTCGCCGTTCGAAGCGCGGCGAACATGGCGTCGTCCAACGCGTCGCGTCGTGCGGCGCGTCGACGGGGCGGCGGCGGCGCCGCGAGGGGCCTCCCGGTCGGTGATCGGGGCCCTGAGGTTCGTATTGGAGGATTTTGTAAGGCCAACGGGATAGGATGGTTTTGTTCCGGATGTCCGAACTAAAACAGTGTGGGGTGTGGATGGTCCATGATTGAAATGTGAAACCGGGCGACCGACGGTCCGCGTCGACGACGCGACGACCGACGCGAGTCGACGACGACGCGGTCGCGGACGCGATGGAGGACGCGATGGATGACGGTGGGTTGCACACGCCCACGCCGCGCGGGCGAGGGGCGCGTCGGACGACGTCTGGGTCGGGACGTGGGACGCACGTGGGTGGACCGACCGTTGGTGGCGACGGCGCGGTGGGGGGCGCGCGCGGCGCGGGCGCGGGCGCGGGCGCGATGCGAGACGATGGGAGCGAGTCGGACGATGATCCGTTCATCGCGCAGTTGTCTCAGATCGCGCACGAGCCGCTGTGGGTGCACGTGGGAGAGGAGAACACGGGGTCGACGGCGCAGAGCGCGGGGCGGCGGAGTAGAGGGAAGACGTTTAACGATCCCGTGCACGGACACATGTACTTTAATCCGAAGATTTGTGACGTCATCGATACGCCGCAGATGCAGCGGTTGCGGGAGTTGAAGCAGTTGGGGACGTCGTATTACGTGTTTCCGGGAGCGGCGCACAATAGATTCGAGCACTCGCTCGGAACGTGTCACCTGGCGAACACGGTGTTCGAGGCGATTCGGCGAAGCTCGCCGGGGCTCGGACTGACGGTGGAAGATAAGTTGTGCGTGTCGTTGGCGGGATTGTGCCACGATTTCGGTCACGGGCCGTTCAGTCACGTGTTTGATAACGAATTTTTGCCGGTGCGTCACGGTTGGGATCCGAAAGAGCCGGCGCCGTGGAATCACGAGCGCATGGGCGCGGACATGTTCGAGTGGTGCTTGGAGGATAATTACATTGATTTAGAGCCGCAAATCGTCAAACGAGTGCGCGATTACATTACGAGTAACGAAGAGGGGGTCACGGAGAAACGGTATCTATTCGACATCATCGCCAATAAACAAAACGGCGTCGACGTCGACAAGTTTGAATATCTCCTGCGCGACTCATTTCAAGCGGGCGTTCGCATGAGCGTGGACACGATGCGCTTGACGTCGCACATGAAGGTTATCGACGACCGAATATGCTTCAAGTCGAGTGAGGCGAATAATATCTATGCGTTGTTTCATTCTCGAGCGTCGATGCACCAGAGCGTGTACACGCACAAAAAGGCGAAAGCTGTGGAATACATGGTGGTCGACGCGTTGGTCGAAGCGGACGTGGCTTGGAACAGTCGGATCAGTAACTCAATTTGGGACTTGAACGAATTCATCAAGATGGACGACACGCTCCTCAAGCAGATTGAATATTGCGATGAGCCAGGCTTGGCCAAGGCGAGAGACATCGTTCGTAGAATCCGCCGACGCGAACTGTATCGATTCGTCAACGAATACACCGTGCCCGAAGAGCAGTTGGTGAATTTCAAACCGGTCGAAGCGAAGGACATCACCGCCTGTCAGGGCGATAACAACATTCCCGGAGGTTTAAAGCCAGACGATATCATCGTCCAGTGCCTGAAGATTGATTACGGAAAGCGCCACCAAAATCCAGTGGACAACGTCAAGTTTTTCCATTACTGGGACGATGATACCACGTGCAGAATTTCCAAAGAACAAGTCAGTTCGCTCTTGCCGAGGACGTTCATGCAACGCATCGTGCGCGTCTACAGCAGACGACGAGAACCCGAGTACGTGGAGGCGGTGGCGCGGGCGTTCTCAAATTTCCAACGACGCCAACTCGGCAAAGAACAACAAATCACTCCCATGAAGCGACAACGCTACTCAAACGATTCATGACGACGCACGCGCGCCATTTTGCAGATTTAGTCTTCTAATGATTCATTATTACCGCATTTGGTTCGTGTCGATTTCGACGAGACGTCCCGCGCGCCACAGCGCGACTCGCATGGACGCGGACGCCGACCCGCTCCGGCTCGGCGTGGCCGGCGACGCCGTCGAGGCGTCGACGCACGTCTCGGCGGTCACCGTGTTGGTGCTCACGACCGCGATGGCGTGCGCATCCGCGCTCGGCGCCGTGCCGTACATCGTCAGGCGCAAACGGGCGTTACCGAAATCGTTCGGTTCGCTCGCCAACGCGTGCGCGTGCGGCGTCATGCTCGCCGCGTCGTTCGATCTCATACACGAGGGCCAATCGGTGGGTCCGATGAGCGTCGCCGTCGGCGTCGTCGTCGGGTCGACGCTCATCGCTAAGGCGCAGGCGTGGCTCGACGGGCGAGGAGAGGGGCTCGCGTTTCTCGAACTTCGCGGCGCGGACGCGCGAAAGTCGCTGATGATCGTCGGTATCATGGCGGCGCACGCGTTCGGTGAGGGGTGTGGGGTCGGCGTGTCGTTCAGCGGCGAGAGTGGACACAAACAGGGGCGCTTGGTGACGCTCGCCATCGGCGCGCACAACATTCCCGAAGGTTTAGCGGTGGCCAACGTGTTGGCGAGCAAAGGCGTGGAACCGTGGCGGTGCGCGTTGTGGTGCGTCGCGACGAGTTTACCGCAACCGTTGCTCGCGCTGCCGGCGTTTCTGTTTGTCGAGATGTTTCAACCGCTCTTGCCGTTTTCGCTCGGTTTCGCGGCGGGTTGCATGGTGTGGATAGTATTCGCCGAGCTGTTACCGGACGCGCTCGCCGACGCCACGGATCCTAAGAACGTGGCGACGACGGTGACCCTGAGCGCTGGGGCGTTGGAGGTGTTCAGGATGCTCATGGAAGGTTTGGAGAGGTACGGCGGCGACGTCGCGAAGGAAAATTTGGGAGATCCGTCGAGCACTCTCGACGTGGGGTTAGCGGCGGGCGTGTACGCACCGGTCGGCGTGTTGGCGCTCACGCACGTGTTCCCGACGGTGGCGTCGATTTCATCCGTTGGGTCGTCCACGGGCATGGGTGCCGCGGTGAGTACGGCGGGAATGAACGCGGCGCTCAGATTATTGTGGGCGCTCTGGCGGGGCTTGCAGGGTGGCTTTGTTTTCGTCATTCTGGGTGGAATCACGAGCGTCGTGGGCGCGATTCTGGTGAAACGTCTCGCAGACGGGTGTCCTGGATTGAAAGACATGCGACCGTGGAGCGATATAGACGACGACGACGTTCACGACGTCGACGTCGAGGGAAGAGTGGCGACGAGGAAATATGGCAACGTCTTCTTCACGAAGGAATCCATCCTCGCGCTCTTGGCAGCCTCGCTTTTCGCGATCGCTGACGGCGCGCACGCGACCGCGGCCGTGACGTCAAACTCGTGGTACGCGCTCGTGCCGGCGCTCATGCGCGCGTTCATTCGCGTGTGCGCCTTTGTGTTGATTGTTTCGTCGTCCGATCGCCGACCGTACGTCATTCTAGGAGTCGGTTTCATCGGTGCGTGTTTCGTCGCTTCGGCGAGCATCCTCGGCGTGAATCACGCGTCGAGCGGGACGTGTATCTTTTACGACACGCTGGCGGCTGGCGTGACCCTCGTGCTCGTGCAAACCCTCAAACCATTCATAGTTTTTTCGATGATGACAAAATCTTCGGAACTCGTCGCCGGAGTAACGTTGGGCACGACGGTGACGACGATATTCGCCATCTCGTCGTGGGCGATGTGTGCGGGCACTGCGTGGTGTGATATTGCGTCGTGAGTCGCGAACAGTCTAGTGTACATTTGCAGTCGGAGCTATATAGTCTAGAACAAGAGTTGCGTCGTGGAATGTACCGCGTCGTAGATTAAGCGCTTCGTCATCGGCGCGTACTGCCCCGTGATGATTTTAATGAGTTCTTGGCTCGCGATACCGCCGAGAACAGCACCGACGGCGTGTATCTGTGAGTTGCCGTAACGCGCCGTCTCGTACGCGACGTCGTCGATGAGCTGTTCGTGCGCGCCGTCCACGGAGGCGCCACTCGCGTCGAACCATTCCTCCATCAACGCGCGCACGGTTTCTCCGTCTCGACGCACGAGTTCGTTCACGTCGCCGTCGACGCGCGCGTCGTACACGCCGGGGCTTCTCCCGTGAAGCGTGGTGAACTTATCCGCCGCGCGCAAAGCGGCGAAAATACACACGGACATGGTTTTCGTCGGATCTTCGAGCGCGGCCTTGACCAAATCTGACGTACCGAAAGCGGGCGACGGAAACAATTCCGCCTCCATCGGTCGCCAAGTCATGAATTTCACGTTTCGACAATTCTTGCAAAACGTCTTTGCGTCTTCCCACGCGATGCGTTCGAGAGGTTGCGCGACTCCGACGGATTTCGCGAGCGCGACCGCGCTCTCCCACACTCGTCTCGCGTCGCGTTCCGCCTTTTCAGAGTACAATCGCTGAAGCTCAACGTAGGATTCCGTGCTGCTCGTCATATCCGGAATGCTCCCCTCCAACGGCAAACATCCCTCGCTCTCCGCGAACGCGCGCAACCCGGCGGCGAGAAACCAAAACTTGTCGCTCTCTTCGGTCAACGCGCGCGCGCGCTCGTGACTGATAATCTCCCGCACGTCATCCGTCACCGCCCCCGTGTCCGTCCACGCGTACCGAACGTTCGCCAACGCCTCATCAAAATTCTCTTCGTCCATTCCTCGACGCGCGGACGTCAACGCGTCCTTCACCGCTCGACGATCCCGCGTCCCGCACGCCGCCATCGCGTGCGCCAAGAGCGCGACAAACGGCACGTGCTTAAACGATGCCCCGTCCAAACGATCCAAATCGCTCGTCTTCATCTCCACGTACGACCGCAACTCGTCCCACGGCGTCACCAATCGCAAATCTCGCATCGTCGATCCCTCCGGCGCGACGTTTTCCGTCGCCCAACGCTCGCCCGCGCACGCGCGACACTCACCGAATAATCCCCGCGCGCGCGTCACCACCAACGGCGTGCGTCCACCCTCACACGCCCGTTCGAGCGCGCGCGCGTCGGCGTCACTCAACGCGTCGCTTCCCGCGATGACGGCGTCGAAGCTCGCGAAATACGCGCTCGACGCGTTCGCCGCCGACGCGACGGATTCGACGCGCGCCTCGCCCGAGACGTCTGGATTCAACTCGGCGAGCGCTCGCGCGCACGCCTCGGCGAGCGACTCGCCTCGACGCTCAACGTCGTCGCACGTGATCTCGAACAGTTCTCCCGCGCGCGCGTGACTCCACGGCGCGTCGTCGACGAGCGTGAATGTTTTAATCCCACCGAGGATGAGATTCTTCAACGCCTCGCACGTCGCCGGCGTGACGCCGAGCGCGCACACGGACGCGCGCTCGAGACGCGATTGACCGACATCGCCCCACAGGCGCACCTGGCGGTCGTAGCGCTCGTCGCGCGCCCGCGGTGGCGTCGACATGACGGTTGGCGCGCGAGACCGAGAGTGGCGTCACACGCCGGCGATGACGACGACCGCGACGCGCGCGCGCGCGCCGCCGCCGCGGGCGACGGGACGATCGAAGACGTCGTCGACGACGCGACGCGCCACGCGCGAGGGCGTCGCGAGAGCGTCGCGCGGTGCGAGCGCGCGCGATGTGTGCGTGACGTCTGCCACCGGGACGGAAGATGTGAACGCCGCGCTCGACGCGCGCGAGGACGTCGAGCGCGCGTCCGCGCGACGACGCGCGCTCGGTGCGTCTATCGCGTCCATCGCCGCGGCGTCCATCGTCGCGTCCGCGACGCCGGTGGAGGCTATCACGGAGAATCAAATGTTGTTTCTCGAGGCGTGGCGCGCCGTCGATAAAGCGTACGTCGACAAGACGTTCAACGGCATCAATTGGTTTAAACTGCGCGAGACTGAGCTCAAGAGTGGAGATTTAGACGACACCGACGCGACGTACGCGTCGATTCGAGCGATGTTGAAGCGATTGGATGATCCGTTTACGCAGTTTTTGGAGCCGGAAAAGTACTCGAGCGTCACCGAGCGCACGATGAAGGCTGACGTGAGCGGCGTGGGGATAGAGATGGGATTCGGGGACGATAAGTCCGTGGTCGTTGTCGCGCCGACGCCGGGTGGACCGTCGGCGGAGGCTGGCGTCAAGGCGAAGGATACGATTGTGGCCGTCGACGGCGCGGCGACCGCCGGGAAGAGTTTATACGAAGTCGCCGATGAATTATCCGGTCCGCAAGGGAGCAAGGTGACGCTCACGATCGATCGCGACGGGAAAAAGCAAGACATCGATGTCAAGAGGCGTCGATACACCGTCGTTCCGGTGACGTCGACGACGTGTGAGGTGGCGGGTGATAAGAAGATTGGGTACGTGAAATTATCGGCGTTTAATCAAGTCTCCGGCGCGAAGACGAAGGAGGCGCTTCAGGCGCTCAAGGCGGACGGTGTGGACGCATTCGTCTTAGATTTGCGAGACAACGTCGGTGGACTATTCCCCGGCGCGTTGGAAATCGCCAAAGCGCTCATGAACGAGGGTACCATCGTGTACATCGCCGACTCGAACGGCGAACGCGACGTCTTCGAGGCGGATCGCACCGCGCTCGACGCCTCCACCCCTCTCCGCGTCCTCGTCAACAAGGGCACCGCCAGCGCGTCCGAGGTACTCAGCGGCGCCCTCCAGGACAACAAACGCGCCGTCATCCTCGGCGAACAAACCTTTGGTAAAGGTTTGATTCAGACGCTCGTCCCGCTCTCCGACGGGAGCGCCGTGAGCGTCACCGTCGCCCAATACCGCACGCCGAACGGCACCGACATCAACAAGATCGGCATCACCCCGGATAAACCGTTACCCAGAGACGCATCCGGCACCGACGTCGTGCCGTCCAACGCCGCTGACTTTTGCGCGTACGCCCGCGAATCGCCCGACGTCTTTTTGTAGAGACGTCTTTTTGTAGAGACGGCTCTTTGCGCAGCGCGCGTCAGTCGTCCCCGCCCCCCACACGCGCGCGCGCCTCGCCATGTCGTCTCGCGCCGCGGCGCGTCTGATGTGCGCGGTGTCGACGTCGTCGTCGCGTCCAGACGTCGTCGTCGCGTCGTCGTCGGCGGCGTCGTCGTCTTTCGCCGAGAGACTGCGGTCGGAGAGAACGTTCGCGTCTTCGTCGACGCGGGACGTGCGTAAACTGTACAAGGGTCCGCAGATGAAGACGTTTCGAGCGCTCGTGCGGTTTAAACTCGCGCAGTTGGCGGCGATCGGGGGGTTGGCGACGCCGTGGCTCGCCGTCGGCGCCGGCGAGGACGTCTCCGCCGTCGCGATGGCGGCGGCGGTGGGCGCGGGATTAGGAAGCGCGGCGTGCAGCGGCGCGATTCAGTATTACGCGTCTCGATACGTCGGTGAGTTGGCGCTCTTGGACGACGGACGCACGTTGCGCGTGAGCACGATGGATTTTTGGGGCAACCGCGTGGACGAGACGTACGACGTCGCGAGCAGGATTTCGCCGCCGCTCAAGGGACTGTCTCGAGACGCTCTCCAGGAGATGGCGAGCAGAATGTTCATTCCTTTGGACGTGTACGGCGCTCGGCAGTACGTGCTCTCGCTTCGACACGGTGACCTCGTCGACGCGGACGCGCTCTTCGACGTGTTATCCGCCGGCGAGTACGCGAAAAAAATTCAGGCGGCGCGTTCGAGCACCGATGCGTCGTGAAATCGACGCAAGCATCGCGCACATCGCATCGCATAAATAGATGATCACTAGTCAGCGTTGATGTCGACGCGCGATCGCGCGCTCGCCTCGCCCGCGTCCCCTAGCCCGCGCGTCACAGCGAGTCGCGCATGCGCGCCGCCGTCGCCGCGCTCGCCCGTCGCGCGTCTCGTCCGTCGTTCGCGATGCGAACGTCTCGACCGCTCACCGCGCGCGCGAGCGCGGACGCGCCCGCGTCGTCCTCGCACGCGTGCTGTTCACGGTGTCGGGGCGAGGGCGCGACGTTTTCATTCTCGCGAGCGCAGAGAAAGCGCCGGCGCGCGGAAAACGCCACGCATCGCGAGAAACCGGAGAAGCGCACCGAGTGCGCCGAGTGTGGAGGTTCTGGCGTCGTTCCGGGTGAGCCCGAGCGCGCGCCCGAGGGACCGGGCGTGGCGATCGTCGGTGGTGGCGTCGGCGGCGCCGCGCTCGCGTTGGCGTTGACGCAGCGAGGCGTTCGCGCCGTCGTTTACGAACGCGACGCGAGCTTCGAGGCGAGAAAGCAAGGATACGGGCTGACGATGCAAAAGTACAGCGGTGGCGTCGCGCTTCGTTCGCTCGGTTTGACGCTCAGAGGGGTGGGGAGCGACGCGCACGTGAGTCTCGACTCAAGCGGGCGCGTGCTGGGACTGTACGGGCACAGCGCGCGAGAGGAGGTGAGCGACGCGAGCGCGACAGACGCGACGATCTCGGAGGCGGCGAGCGATGAGAAGCGCAACGTGCACTTGCCGAGGCAAAAGTTGCGACAATCGTTGCTCGACGCGCTCGAGCCGGGAACGGTGAAGTGGGGTAAGCGTTTGGAGAGGTACGAAGAGTCCGCCGACGGCGTCACGTTGGTATTCGACGACGGCACGACGGAGGAGGCGGGGATCCTTGTCGGTGCGGATGGAATATTTTCGCGCGTGCGCGCGCAAAAGTTGGGGGACGAGCCACTGTCGTATCTCGGCGTGCTCGTCGTCTTGGGAATTTGTCGAGGCGTCGACCACGCGTTGTGTCGAAACAAAGTGTTCCAGGTGGTGGACGGTGAGAACAGAATGTACGCGATGCCGTTCACGGCGTCGGCGGACGGCGATGGGTGCATTCCACCGTTAGAAGGCGTCGAGCGCGTCGAGACCGCGGACGACGAACCCGGCGCGATGATGTGGCAATTGTCTTTTCCAGTCGCGGAGAGCGAGGCGCGAGCGCTCGCGGCGGATCCCGTTCGATTGCGAGAAGAAGCGATGCGACGATGTGGATCGTGGCCCGAACCCGTGGCGCAATTGTTGATGCAAACCAGAGAGGAGTGTATGGCGGGATATCCCGCGTACGATCGCGACATGACGCCGGCGAGCACGTTGCGCGGCGAGGAGTCGTCCCTCGTGACGCTCATTGGCGACGCGGCGCATCCCATGTCGCCTTTCAAGGGACAAGGCGCGAATCAAGCGCTCTTGGACGCGGTACAGCTTGCGCGGTGCATAGTTCGAACACCGCGTTATTTATTGCCGGGACAACGTCGTCACGGGTGCGTGTTCCCGTTTGAAAACACGCACGAGGCGCTCGCCGAGGCGGAGCGTCTGATGCTTTCTCGCGCGAGAGGAAAAGTAGAAAAGTCGCGCGCGGCGGCGAAGTACTTACACTCTACAGCGGCGCTCGCGGAGGGAAATTGCGTGCGCGCGCACGCCGCCGAAGCGGCGGAGACAGGGGCGAGGGAAGAATAGATGTATCGATAACAATTAATAAAAGTAGAAATCAAACCTCTACGCCGACTTTTTGCTTTGTCGGCCCATTTTGTACAAGTACGCGAACATGTCCCGAGTGATGGGAAGAAGACCGAAGTACCCACCGTAACCGGTATACGTGATGCCAGCCTTTGCGCACTCTTCCTTGATGATGGGCACCATCTTTGGGTACAAGTTGTGCGCGCAACCCGGGAACAAGTGGTGCTCGATTTGCAAATTCAACCCACCGGAGAAAAAGCTCCAGAAGCCGTTGCCCCACGACGCGGACGTTTCGATTTGCCACGCGCCCCAATCGTTCTTCGTGGATTTGCTCAGATTCATCGGAGTCAACGCTTCCAAGTTGTGACTGACAATGAAGAACCAGCACAAGACGAACGAGCCAAAGGCGCCGTACGCGATGAACGGCACGATGGCATTCGAAAACCCGTGCAAGTACGCCGGCACGCCGAGCAACAAGCTAAAATGCAAAACCTTTCCGAGAAGGTACAGCGCGACTTCGTGCTTCATGAGGCCCTTGTACTCGACGCCCGGGGACGCCTTATCCACCAGAATGTTTTGCGCGTCGCCGAACTGCGCGGCGAGCCACAACATCGGCCACATCAACGGCGCGTAGAAAGCTTGGTATCGATGGAACCACTTCAACTCCTGGGACGGGTCCAAGCGAAGAAGCGGCAGCGCGGTGTACACGTCTTGATCGAGGTCCGCGTCGTTGCAATACGAGTGGTGGCTCACCATGTGATGGTACCTCCACTCCACCGAGCTCTTCCCGATGGCGACGTCGTTCCCGAGCCATCCCCAAAACTGGTTCCAAAACCCGCTCTTCGCCAATCCACCGTGGTTCGCCGTGTGTTGCAATCCAGTACCGCTCCAGTACCCGGCGAGCCCCAACAGGCAACCCGTGGCCACCGTCGGCGTCTTCCAATAGACTCCCAACGCGAAAGCGAAGAAGGCCAACACCGCACCGGCGTCCAACACGCACCCACCACGTCCGTGCGGCGCGCGTCCTCGCGTCGTCTTCAAAGGTTCGACGATTTCCTTACGAACGCGACCCTGAATCTTGCGATATAAATCCGAGTCGAGCGGTTTTGGAAACGTCTCCTCGGGCCCGAACGCCGCCGCCGCGCCCTCCACCACGGGAAGCGCGTTCAGGTACTTTTGCACCACCTCCGGTCGAAGGTGATGACTTTCCACCAGGATGGTCGCGTCTCTCCCCACGCACAGCGATAATAATTGCGCGCCGCCCGGGTGACGGCTGGCGAAATCCGTGACGTCGTACACGACGCCGCGAATCCGCGTGTACTTGCGCTCGGGATCGAGCGCGGCGATGCTCGCGGTGTTCGTCTTCGTCGCCGTCTCGCGCGCGGGCGTCGCCGCGCGCGCGCGCGATCGAGTCGTCGGCATGACGACCGCGCGAGGTACAGTCTGTCGTCATCTTGTTTTTTCGCGTCGTCTTGCCCGCGAGAGAGCGACGGAGAAGGGACGTCGACGCGGGCGTCGTGCGTATCGTGCGTGATGATCATGACAAAGCGATGCGTATCAGTGTCTACGAAATCGAGCGCGAACGGTGGATGGACGCTCACGCGGCGTTGGCGATGACGTCGGCGAGCCACGGCGAGTGCGCTGCGTCGGATTTGAGCTCGGACGCGAGCTGGCGCGCGCGCGCCACCGCCTCTGAGGGATTCATGCGCTCGAGCGGAACGGCGGCGAAATCGGAGAGGAACTGGCGCGCGCGAACGACGCCGCGCGCCATGTCGTCGGAGATATCGCCCGAACGAGGACGCTTGGCGTCAGGGGCGTCGAGGTCAGCGACGGCGCGCTCGGCGCCGGCTTTGCTGAAATCCTCGAGTTCCTCCGCCTTGGCGCGAGCGATTTTGAGCACTTCCTCGGGGAATCGAGCGAACTCGGCGCAGTGAATACCGAACGATTGATCGCACGCCCCCGGTTTGATTTGGTACAACATGGTGAGTTTGCGACTCTCCCGGTCGATGAGCGCCTCGACGTGAAAGTTGGCGACGCCGCTCGGACCCGTGAGCGCGGTGAGCTCGTGAAAGTGCGTCGCGAACAGACATGGCGCCTGAATCTCGTTCACGATGTGTTCACTGATGGCCCACGCGAGACCAAAGCCGTCGTACGTGCTCGTACCGCGACCAAGTTCGTCGATGATGACGAGACTGGCCGGCGTCGCCGCCTTGAGAATGGCCGCCGTCTCGAGCATCTCCGCCATGAAGGTTGAGATTCCGCGCAGTTGACAATCACCGGCGCCGACGCGCGCGAAGATGGCGTCGCGAACGGCGATCTCGGCGGCGTCGCACGGGACAAAACTACCGACTTGCGCCAGCAACACGCACACACCGACTTGGCGAATAAACGTACTCTTCCCGCCCATGTTCGGGCCGGTGATTATTTGAAACCACGACTCGCCCTTGTTCATCGAACACGTGTTGGCGATGAAACGCACGTTATCCTGCGCTTCAACGTTCGGGTGTCGAGAGTTCTCGAGGTGAATCGTCTTCGACGTCTTCTCGCGCATGGCTGGACGCACGAAAGGCACGGGGGCGCTCACGGCGACCTCGGCAAAGGACACGAGGACGTCGATCTCCGCCGTCAACGCCGAGACGGTCAGAAACAACTCGGAGAAGGACGACGCGACGTCGACGACGCGCTCGACCAGATGGCGTTGCTTGGACTCGTAACTGCGATCGAGGGTGACGCGTTGCTCGGAGAGTCCTCGAAGCTTCTTGTTCGTAAACTTCGTGCCGTCCTTCTTCGCCTCCAAAATTTGATAACTGACGCTCAATTTTTTACGAACCGATGTTTCGTCCTTCTTCGTCAATCGCATGAACCAGCCGTGCATGTTGTTGTGCTCTAACTTTAACTGTTTGTCGCGTTCCATTCCTAAGTCATCGCTCGCGTCGGCGAACGCGCCGCGAATCTCCTCTTCGAGGGCATCCTTTTGCCTTTGCAATTCGCCGAGTTCTTCGTCGTACGAGGCGCAAATGACGTACTCGTCGGGAATCTTGCTCAAATCTACCGCATGCTCCAACAGCGCTTCGAAACGTCCGAGGTGTTCCTTGTCGCAACACGTTTTCAATTCATCAGCGTATTTCGTGCGAATGTACTCCGCATACTCGCCCTCGCATCGTTCGAGCGCGGCGGCCAAGTTTGGCATGGCGGCGCTCGCCTGATACAATCGGCACAAATCCATCAGCGTCGCCTTGCGACGCTCGAGCTTGCGAGTGATGCGTTCGATATCAGGGAGCGAACGCAAGTGCGCGCCTCGAAGCGCATCGCGCACTTCTGCGTTGTTGACGAATTCGTTCACGACGTCGTGTCGGGTGTTTATCTCCGCGACGTCGACGAGCGGTTGCTTCAACCATCGCGATAACAATCGTCGTCCCATGGCGGTTCGACACTTGTTCAACAACCCGTACAGACTGAAGTTGCTCGGTCCGTCCGACCGTTCCGGCAGAACGTTCAGCGCGCGAAGCGCGGAGGAATCGAGGCGCATGTAGCGACCGGTGTCGTACATGCTCAGCGAACAGCGGCCGTGATTGGCGCTGTCGGCTAACATTTCGCTGAATCGAAGCACCGCCGCGAGACACGCCGCGGCGTGTTGCTGATCGATCACCGCGCGGTGCGTCTCCACGTTTCCACGTAAGAGTCGACCGAGATCACTCTCTAAGTCTTGAACGTCGTAATCGCGCGATGGGCGCTCCGTGGCGAGCGCGCCGCATCGCGCGACGACGTCTCGCAATCGGCGACCCTCCGGAGACTCTGAGTTTTCCTTGAGCACCACGCACTCTTTCGCGCCAATCTGACACAACACGCTCTCGAGCGTGCAATACTGTTCATCATCGACGAACGCACACGCGCCGAGGTCTCGCGTCGTCGCGTTCGCGTACGCCACCCCCACGTTGCCGTTCACCGCTCGCACCGCGCACACCACCACCGCGTCGGACATTTCAGTTGAACGAAACAACTCCTCCTCAAACGCCTGTAACTTACCCGGAGACGCCGTCTTGACGCACGTCCACGTGCCGCTCGGTTTCATCTCCTCATACACTTCCACGCGCGCGCCTTCTCCTTCCACCAAGAGCTCGCGAAGCGCGGTTTCAAACATCGATCGGTTCAGCGTCACCGACGGCAACGCGTTATCGCCCGAGCCTAAATACCGAATCACGCTCGTGGTCTGCGTGTTCGCGTCGCGCGCGCGTCGGGGAACGTTTTCGTCAGTCGTCGCGACCACTTTCCGACGCATATACCGTCGTTTCGACGCCGATCTCACTCTCCCGCGCGCGTCGCCGATTCGCGACAGCTCGACGTAAAAGTTTAAACACATCCACTCTCCTCGCGTCCCTCTCGCGCGCTTCGCGCGCATCGCGCCCTCGAACCGCGCGCGCGCGACGAGGCGTGGACGTATCGCGCACCTTATAAAACGTCCGCGCGATGTACACGGCGTCGTCACCGTGCGCGCTCATGAATTCCTTTCGATCGAAAAACCGAACGATGCGCGTCGTCGTCGTCGTCGTCGCGTCGCCCTCGCCTCGCGACCCGTCCTTCTCGTCCACGAGCGCGCGGTAAAACCGCACAAAGTTGCGCGACGCCGCGTCGTCGAGCGCGAGCTCGTCGCAGGGTTTCGCCGGCGTCGCCATGACGCGCGCTCGGGAGAGGCGACGAGTGGCGACAGTCGGTGCCTCCATCGACGATTCGATGCCGACGCTCGAATCGGCGTTGCTCGACGCGGACGAGCGCGCGCGCGCGAGCGACGAGTGCGCGTCGTGAGTTCGACCGGACGCGGCGCGACGCGGCGACGACGGCGGTGAGACGACGCGGGACGACGACGACGAGAATTTTGATTCCGAATCGGACGTCGACGAATACGTCTCCATGCACGCGCGGCGCCGACCGAACGCGAACGCGGCGGCGTTCATCGCGGTCCTCGCGTCCGCGCCGTCGCTCATAGGGGCGTGATGTTGGCCGTTGCTCGTGGCGTCGCTGTTCGGAGGCGCGGCGAGCGCGGCGTCGAAACACGCCAGTCATCTCGCCTCGCTGGTCGTGAACGCGAGCGCGAGCGCAGCGATCGCGATCGCGACGCACCGCAACGCAAAGTATCGCGACGTCGAGGGCACGTTTTGGGAGCGACGGGGACCGACGGTGTTGACCGTCGCGAGCGTACCGTTGGTGACCGCGGACCCGTTGAGACACGTCTTGCAGGATCGAGGCGCGTGGGGACCGTCGAGCGCGATGTATCGATTCGGGTGCGTACACGAAGACGTACGATGTCTCAGCGCCGTCGGGTGGATGTTTTTATTTTTCACGTACGCCGGGTTCGCGTGCATGATTTTTGGTTCGCTGTGGAGCGCGGACGCGTTGAGGAAACTGAGTCGCGAGTGGAGGCGACGAACGCGCGCGGTGGGCGACGGCGCGGTGTGAAGGAGCCGAGCCGGGGAAAGAGTGGAGTGATGTCGTGGATGTGCGCGCGCACATCATCGTGACGCGTTTCGCGCGCAAGTCGGTCAATCCGACAGTGCGAACGCCGACGTAACCGACGTCTTTCAGTCTTCCATTCATGTACTACGCAGTATTTATTTTTTGTATCACAATCGAGCTCTAATGTTCTAATGCGTGATGCGTGCGTCATCATTCCTAATAAGTGTCGTTTCATCTAAGATCGTCGACGTTTTTCGGGCGGCGTCGCATCGACGAATTCATCGCCGTGGGCCCAGTCGTCCTCCTCTTCCACGGCGACGTTTATCGGGACGCGAGCCGTGACGTGCTGTCCCCAAGGACGGTTCGGAGCCGCGGCGTCGGCGCCACCGGCGTCCAGTTGCGACGCGTCTTCGCTGTCCGGAACCGCGCTCCAAGGTTGACTTCCCAAGGGAGCGTTAGAGAGCGGCGCAGGCTCTGCCCGCCGCGGCGGCGGCGCGGCTTCGACGGGCGGCGCCGATCGTTCTTGCGAACGAGGCTGTTGACTCGGATCCACCGCCGGCGGATCCGGGGGAAGCATCGACGCCAACACGAGTTCCGCTTCAAAATCGACGCGTTGCGGCGTCACGTCTTGCGTCCGCTGCATCGAACTCGCGAACGCGTCTCGATGATGAAACGCCTTGTAATCCGCCGTCGGCTTCACGAGCACGGGCGCGCCAGCTTGCGCGCAATATATCGCCACATCCACGTCCGAACTCTCGCACAGATGCACCGCGCTCCGCAAATCCTTCAAGTTCACCGTCACGTCCACGCTCACCCCACCGTTGTTTCTATAAAACAAAATCGTCTCGTCGTCGCGTCGCAACGAAATGTTCGTCTGCAACGCCTGACTCAAACCACCGGACGGATTCGTGTAACTCGACAGCGTCACCACCTTGACCTCTCTCGCGTCACCCGCGCTCCCATTCACCTCGTTCTCCACCCCACACGTCAGCGTTACGTCCTCCTTGGCCGCGCTCGCGAAGTGCGCCAACAACGCGTTCATCGTCTTCGCCCTCGCCACCAACTTCACCGGCATCTCCTCCGCGTCAATGTCCGCGTCCAACTGCTCCGCGTCCGTCACCTCATACATTTCATACGTTCTCGTCGTCCCTTTCGCCGCGCTCGTCGTCCGCACGCGCACGCGAGACGTCGTCTCGTCCAAAGACAGCGCGCACGCGTCTGACCTCGCGTGCGACCGCAGCGACGCCAACGCGTGCTTGGCCAACACGCACGTCTGCGCGCGTCCACCCACCGCCCGCACTTCGAACGCATCGAACGCGTCTCGCGCGATGCGCACGCGCGCGAACGCCGATCGCGCGGCGTTGACGGATTTCAGCGACAGGCTGGATGAGGCGGACGGTCCATCCGCGCGCGCGTCGAAGAGAATCTCGGGTCCTATGCGCGCGAGAAAGGCGATGGAGCGATACAAGGCGCGCAGTGAGCCGCCGCTGATGTCTACCTCCATCGCGTTCGACGACGCGGGCGCCGAGACGCGACCGGTCGGCGGTGCGAGCGCGGCGCGCGGAACTGTCGCTCGAATTCAAAACCGTGGACGACAGACGACGACGACGACGACGTCGACGCGCGCGTCGCCATCGAGCGGGCGAACGCGCGACGACGGACGAGGGAGATGCCGACCGCGAGTGAACTCAAATCGCGCGCGCTCGAGGGCGCGGCGCGCGTCAAAGCGCGCGCGCAAAAGTTGGTGGAGCGCGCGCAAACCATCGACGCGCGAGCGAGCGTCGACGCCGCCAAGGCGCGCGTCGATCGCGCGGTTCGCGCGGTGAAATCGGTGGACGCGACCGCGATGGCGCGAAATGCCTCGCGCGCGGTGCGCGCGCGCGTGGACGTGGACGCGTCGGCGGTGACGATGATGTGGTTGGCGACGGCGTGCGTCGTCGCCAGAGCGGTTTCGGGAGTGGACGCGCGCGCGTGCGCCGTGCTTTCGATGGCGTCTCGAGTCATCGTCAGGCGCACGGTCGTGGGGACACACGACGCGTTGATGGTCGTCGATCGATTTCTCGCGACGTTTGCAAAGAATTTAGCGCCTCGCGCGTCGGCGCTCGCGGCGGGCTCGCTCGAGGCGCGGCTGCTGGGACGCGCGCTTCGTTTCGTTCGAGGCGCGGAGAGCGCGCTCGAGGTCAAGGCGGTGCTCGTGACTGTGTTAATGGCGTTCGCGATGCGCGTTTTTCTGGCGTTGACGATAAAGGAGGCGCCGTCGCGCGAGGTGAAGGTTGTTCTCGTCACCGGTGGGAGCGGCGGATTGGGCGGCGAGTTGCTCTCCGGCATTCGCGAGGCGTTTCCCGGCGCGGTCGTGTACGGTACGTCGCGAAAGGGATGGAGCGCGAAGGAGGCGTCGAACGACACCGAAGAGACCGGGATGGGAGGGTTTTTCGGGTTCGTCGCGTCGCCGGCGGCGAAACTCTTACAGAGAAGCGCGAGTCAAAAAAACGTGAGACGAGCCGACGACGCCGCCGGCGCGCAGCCTCTCGGCGCGACGATCGAAGGTGGTGAGGTCGTGTCGCAACCTCTGTTGAAGATGGACGTCACGGACGAAGAGTCCATCAAGGAGTGCGTCGACGCCATCGTCCGGCATCACGGCAAAATCGACGTACTCATCAACAACGCGGGCGTGTGTCTGGCATCGTGGGCGAAGCAGACGCCGCGCGCGGATGCCGATTCCATCATGCAGACGAATTTCCTCGGCGTCGTGGACGTCATCAACCACGCGATGCCGCACCTCGCGAAGGGAGCGAACGTTATCAACATCGGTTCCATCGCGGGACGCATCGGGATTCCGTATCAATCGCTGTACAGCGCGTCCAAGGCGGCGTTGATGGTGTACACGGACGCGCTTCGAATGGAGACCAAGTGTTCGGGCGTTCACGTGAGCTTGGTCGAGCCCGGAGACTTACAGCCGGGCATGGCGAGCGTATTTAAAGCGAAAGGATTCGACCGCGATCCCGTCGCCGTTCGCGCCGAGCGAATCATGCGCGAAGAAGAAGCCGCGGGGACGAAGCCCGGCGTCGTCGTGAAGACGGTGATCAAGGCGATCAAATCTCGCGCGCCGAAGAATCGATACTTGGTCGGCCCCGACTCTTGGCTCGTCGAGACTCTCACTCGTGTGTGTTCGTACTCGGCGAAAGAATACTTTCTCGCATCGCATTACAGAATTCCGCCGCGCGACAAGGCTTGGATTCGCGTGTAACTGTATTAAATAATGTCTGCGCGGCGCCTAGTTGTTTTCCCCGCTAAGAACTTCCGCTCTCTCGGCTAAGAATTTCGGCACCTTTTTGCTCTTTTGTCGGCGCACCATGCCCGGCTTGATCGTCTTGCGAAGTTTGGACATGGCGAGCTTGCTGAGCTCGGCTTCGGAGAGCTGCGGCGTCAAGCCGACGTCGCCCGCTTGGCCTCCGAGCTGACCGCTCATTTGTTGCATTTTCGCGCGCATGCTCCCGAACATCATGATGAGCTGTGCTAAATCCGCCTCGGTGCGACCGCTACCTTTGACTATGCGATTGCGACGAGATTCCGCAGTCGTGCTCGCGACGAGCATGTCCGGATACTGACGCTCCTCCTTGGTCATCGAGTTGATCAAGCTCTTCGCGATCACCATGCTCTTCTCCGCGTTTTCCATGTCCTTCTCGCTCAGCTTGGCGGTCCCGGGCATCATTTGCATGATTTGCTTCATGCTCCCCATGTTGTTCATCATCTCCAACTGGCTGACGAAATCGTTGAAATCAAACGTCGCGTTCATGATTTTCTCCTTGATTTTTTCAGCCTCCTCCTCAGCCACCTCCGCCTGCACCTTTTCGACGAGGCTGACGATGTCACCCATGCCAAGAATGCGGCTCGTCATTCGTTCCGGGTAGAAGGGTTCGAGCGCGTCCATCTTCTCCCCGACGCCGGTAAACTTGATGGGTTTCCCCGAGACTTCTCGCACGCTCAGCGCGGCGCCGCCTCGCGTGTCGCCGTCCATCTTGGTGAGAATGGCCCCCGTAATCTCGACAGCTTCGTTAAACGACGCCGTGAGCGTCGCCGCCTCTTGACCCGTCATCGCATCGACGACGAGCAACGTCTCATCCGCCCGCGTCGACGCCTTGGTCGCCTTGAGTTCATCCATGAGCTTTTCGTCGATGTTCAATCGACCCGCCGTGTCCACGATGACGACGTCCACGTCCTCCTCCTTTGCCTTTTGCACGCCCAGCGCCGCCACCTCGGGCGGATTCCCATCGACACCCATATCAAACACCGGCACATCGATTTGCTTCCCCAGCGTCTTCAACTGATCGATCGCCGCCGGTCGATACACATCCGTGGCGACGAGCAACACCGTCTTTCCTTGCTTGCGCATCGCCAACGCCAGCTTCCCGCACGCCGTCGTCTTCCCCACGCCCTGCAATCCCGCCATCAAAATCACCGTCGGCTCGCCATCCTCACGAAACTGTATCCCACTCGCCCCGACCCCTCCCATGAGCGCGCACAATTCATCCGCCACGCACTTCACCAACATTTGCCCCGGCTCCACCCCCTTGGTCACCGTCATCCCCGCCGCCTTGTCTTCGCACCGTTTGATGAACCGTCGCACCACGGGCAACGACACGTCCGCCTCGAGCAACGCCCTGCGAACATCCTTCAACGGTGCCTTGACGTTTTCGGCGTTCAATTCGCTCTCCCCGCGCAGACGCGCCCACGCCTTATCCAATTTCTCCGACATGCCCGCGAACGCCTCGGCGTCGCGCACGAGGGCGTCCCCGCGACGACTTCGGTGACTTCGGTGACGCCATCGTCCATGCGAATGGTCGACGACGACGAGCGATGACGCATCCGACGACGACCGACGCGCCGACGCCACCGCGCACTCCCGCGTCGAACCCTCTCTCCGACGACGCGAGACACCACCGACGCGCGACGTCGAACACGTGCGCATCGTCGTCGGCGCCGTCGCCGTCATCGCGCGACCGACGCCACCCATCGCGACGACGGACGCGCGAATGAATCAAAGAGCACACGCACGAACGACTCGAATCGCACGCACGAATCGATCGAACGCCACCGACGCGCGACGTCGCGCCGTCGTGTCCCGTCGTCATCGTCGTCATCGCGTTGGGTTTTTCATCGGCACCGCCCCCGGGACCGATGTAGTACACATGGGCCTATGTAGTACACTGTAGGGACCGATGTAGTGTATTAAAGAAGCTCGGAACGCTTTAGTGTACTTACTAACTTAGTAAGTACACTAAATGGGTCCGAGGTTAGTAAGTACACGAAATCGGTCCCTACAGTGTACTTAGTAATACTAAGCTCGGACCGATGTAGTGCAATCCAGGGACCGTGCC
>Ga0255774_10000452_pt1 | contig 36941 bp, 32 predicted proteins | sample 101ome_17_FD_179972 | JGI IMG/M metagenome (GOLD analysis project Ga0255774, IMG submission 179972) | Coastal salt marsh microbial communities from the Groves Creek Marsh, Skidaway Island, Georgia - 101407AT metaG (version 2) | ecosystem: Environmental > Aquatic > Marine > Intertidal zone >... | reverse complement strand
GTGAACGTGCGACACAGGGCTGAAAAGATCAAGGCGTTGGTGGAGGATCCGAGGTCGATTGAAGAGGCTCGCGAACGCGCGGAGAGAAATAGAGGCAAGTACAGCGGGATGTCGAGCGCCGAGGCGAAGAGAATGGGAAGCGGATCGTCGTATAGCGATAGTCGAGACAGCGCGAGGGCGTTCGGCGGGGGATCGGGGTCGTCGAGCGTCGTGGACGCGAACGCGTCGTTTTCGCCTCGTCCATCCGCGGCGGCGGTGACGACCGTCGCGACGACGACGACGACGACGAAGAGCGCCACCGCGACTGGCGGTGGTGCGTCTCAGTGGGATCAAGTGCGCGTGCCGCCGAGCGGCGGTGGTGCCGCCGCCGCCGCCGCCGCCGCGCGCGTGGGTGCGACGATGGGGTTCGACGCAAAGAAGGATGGCGAATCGAGCGACGACGAAGACGCCAGCGTTTCGGCTTCGTCCTCCAACGCGCCGAAAATAATCTTCAGAGAGGCCCCGATTCCGCGCGCATCCAACGTACCGTCGTCGACGATTTCACCCTTTGCGCCGCCGCCAAAGTCTTCCAACTCGGCGGTCGCGGCGGTCAACTACTCGTCCTCGTCGGGAGGAGCGTCCGCCGCGCGAGCGGCTCCTTCGGCGTCGAGCATCGACGACCTCCTCGGAGGCCTCTCCGTCGGAGCTCCTCCACCCGCCGCCGCCGCACCCGCGGCACCGGCGCAAGCGTCATCATCGTCCCCGTGGTCTGGTTTAGACGGCCTCTTCGGCGCCGCACCTCCTCACGCGCCTCGCGCGCGTCCGACGCCGAACCCGCATCCATCCGCGGCGACGCCTGATCCGTTCGCCGCATCCTTCGGCGTCCCGCCCGCCGCTCCGCAACCGATTCAAACCCACAACCACGCGCACTCGAGCGTTGCGCCGACACCGACGGATCCATTCGGACTCTCAAGCTTTGGCACCGCGCCGGCGTCGTCCGCCGTTCCCGCGAGTTCGCCGACTGGCATCGGAGGTTCCCCGCGCAAGCCGCGCGCGCCCGAACCGGCGGATGCCCTCGCCGCGCTCACCGCCGACATGGGGCTCGGCGCCGGCGGTGCGAGCCGCACCACAACCGTCGGCGCGTCGTCATCGACGCCGCCGTCTCCGTTCTCGGGCGGTGGATCGCTCATTTAATCCAATCCGTTGTAATCCGTTGTACGCCCGAGCGTTATTCATCATCATCATCATCAGCGCGTCCCATTCAAACCTCACACCTCTCCGCGCGGGGCGGCGCGCGCGTCCTCCGAGCTCGCCCATCCGAGCGTGAAGCCGACGCCCGTTCGTCCGTCCGTCCGTTCGCGACTCGTCGTCGTCGGCATCGTCAAAAGAGATCGATCGATTTGATTGATTCGCATTCGCATCCATGCAGAGCGTTCGCTTCGGCGCGACGACGACGACGACGACGCCCGCGGACGCGCCGTTCGTTCGATGGGCGACGACGTGTACCGGCGGACGACGTTCGTCCGGCGCGCGCGCGTCGACGACGACGACGAGGACGACGACGAGGACGCGCACGTTTGGATTTGGAAATCAATCGCGATGCGACGCCAGACGCGCGACGACGACGAATACCGCGAAGGATGGTTCGCGACGCCGACGCGGCTCTTTCGTGCGCCGAGCGTCGGGAAACGGAGAACTGAGTTCGCTCGAGTACGACGTCGTCGCGCTGGGAAACTTGTGCGTGGACGTGCTGTTACCGCCCGGACCGATTCCTGAACCGAGCGCGTTGAAGACGCGCGAGACGCTGGGGGAACTGGCGCGGACGGCCCCGGCGAGATCGTCCTGGGAATTGGGAGGGAATTGTAACTTTCTCATCGCCGCCTCCCGGCTTGGGTTGCGCGCGGCGTGCGCTGGGCACGTCGGGAGGGATCCGTACGGGGAGTTTCTCATCGATGAGCTCGCGATTGAGGGGGTGGAACACGCCGAGTTGATTCCGGGCGAGGACGAGCGGACGCGATCGACGCGCTCGCCGGCGGATACGTTGATTTGCTTTGTGTTGAGTGACGGCGCCGGGGCGCACGCGTTTTGCAGTCGGTACGATTTAGGACCGTGGCCGTTGATGCGAGACGTGAGCGAGGTTTCGAACGAGGCGAGGGAGGTTTTGCGGTCGTGTAGGGCGGTGTTTGTCAATGGATTTGTGTTTGACGAGCTCAAGCCGAGCGCCGTCGGACAAGCGCTGAAATTGGCGCGGAGTAACGGCGCGGGAATCTTCTTTGATCCCGGTCCGCGTTCGTTCACGTTCGTAGACGAGTCCAATCCGTCGCGCATGGAGGCGCTTAACGTGGCGTTGACGAATTCGGACGTGGTGCTCGCGACAGAGGAGGAGCTCGCGGCGCTCACCGGAGCGGCGCTCGGCGCTCCGCCCGAGGATTACGCGCGCGCAATCTTTGAATACCCTGGGTCGACGGCGGAATGGGTGGTCGTCAAGCTCGGTCCCGCCGGGGCGATGGTCGTCACGCGCGACGGGCACGCGGTTCGAGTCGGGTGTCCGAAAGTCAAGGTGGGCGACACGGTGGGATGCGGCGACAGCAGCGCGGGCGCGTACGTCCTCGGTTACCTGCGCATGCGGGCGAACCCGTCGCTCGAGCTGGACGATGTTTTGCGAACGACTGCGACGCTCGCGACGCACGTGGGGAGCGCGACGGCGATGAACGTCGGCGCCGGACGAAACGTGGCCAACGCGGAGACCGTGATGAATCTTCTCGACGCCGCGGCGCGAGGCGGAACGGATGGCGTCGACAGCGACGTCGCGACGCGGGCGCAACAAATTCTTCGCGATTCTCTCACCGCAGCCAAGGATCGCGTTCAAGTGGTGTAAAGAGATGACGCACGCGACATTTGTTCACAGCTTCTTGTGATCATTAAACATAAAGCACGGCGCAAGGTTTTTAAAACGCGTTCCTCCCTCCCCTGGCGTTACGATTACGAACGGTTTTCGTAAATTCTGCTCGACATGTCGTTTCGCGATTCCTCGACGCGCGGAATGTCCAACGATTCCAAAACTTGACGGTACGGCGCCGGATCTGCGGCGAACGCATCCGCCGAAACCTGCATGACAAACGCGTACAAACCGCCCCCGCTCACGCACGCGGATAACAAAAACACGTGCGCCCCGTCGTCGAGCTCCCACTGGAAATACTTTTGGCCATTTTTACTCCTCGCGCTCGACTTTTTCGTATCCGCGGCGACGATACCCTCCAACTCGACGCCGAACGCCCGCGCGGGATCAATCTTCGATTGCGCCCCGAGATCCTCGATCGAATCCAACCCTTCTCTCGACACCACGACGAGTTGCGCCGCGTCGATTTTAGCCGCTCCATCCTCTAAATATTTCGGCAAACTCGTCGTGTACCGATAATTCGGCCCGTACGTATCCGTGTACAGCACGTACTGGCTTCTCTTTGCCCGTTGTCCAGGTCTCGTCGACCACGCTTCCGGGACCGACACCTTGGCGTCCACCGCGATCCACCGCTCGTTCGGCACCGCTTCGATGACAACCTCCTTTACGTTCGCGTTCGCGTCGGCTCGCTCGACGCTCGCGGACGACGCCAACGTCGCCAACGCCGCCGCGCCCATCACGAACTGGCGTCGAGACGACGACGACGACGACGAATCCGACGAAGAGCACGCATTCGTCATCACGTCGTCGTCCGTACCGCCCATCGCTTCGACTTTCACGACTCTCGCACCGCGCTGCTGTCGCTGCTTCGTCATCATCGTCCTCGGTCGTCGGTGCGCATCCTCACGCCGACGCGACGCGTCCCGCATCGCCGACGCGTTCGCGCGCACCCGCACTCGCATCGTCGTCGTCGTCGTCGACATCTCGTTCGCGGCGAACGATCCCGAGTCCCGTCGTTTTATGCCGACGCCGACGGGTGCGCGCGCGCGACGAAGAGAGCGACGTCACGATGCGCGTCTATCTGTTTGATCACCCAGTCGACGCTCGGCCGTCAGTGCTCGACGCGTCGGCGCGCGAGTCGAGTCGAGGCGCGCGGTCGGTCGTGCGTCAAGGCGAACATGCGCGTGGGCCTCGCGATGGCGTCGGCGTCGGTGGTGACGGCGCCGGCGACGCGTGGTGGTGTTAAAAATGTTAAACATCAGAGACAGATGACGATGCCGACGGTGACGCGCCGAGGATCGACACTGCGCCGTCGATCGTCGTCGGCGTCGGAACCAGAGTGGAAAGTGCGACAGCGGGAACAGGACGCGGCGATATCGGCGGAGGAGGATGCGGTACGAGGACGGGTGGCGGAGTTGTTGAAACCGATTTTGGCCAACGGGGCGTCTTCGTCTTCGACGTCCGAGTCTTCGTCTTCGTCGTCTGCGTCTGCGACGCGATCGGCTTTGGCGGGTAAGATTGCGGCGGCGACGTCGGCGTTGGAGTCTGGGTTGATCGAGCGCGAGACCGAGGTGCGGTTGTTGCTCTTGGCGGCGTGCTGCGGGGAACACTTGTTGTTGCTCGGCCCCCCGGGTACGGCAAAGTCTGAGCTCGGGCGCAGGTTGAGCGCTTTGTGTGAGGGTGGGTCGTACTTTGAGCGTTTGCTCACGCGGTTCTCCGTTCCGGAAGAACTCTTTGGGCCGTTGAGCATGAAGGGATTGGAAAACGATCAGTACGTGCGACAGATTGATGGGTACCTACCGACGGCAAACGTGGCGTTTGTCGATGAGGTTTTCAAGGCGAACAGCGCCATTCTCAACTCTTTGTTGACGATTTTGAACGAGCGTTTGTTTGATAACGGCAACGAACGCATCGATGTTCCGCTGTTGTGCATGGTGGGGGCTTCGAACGAGCTTCCGGAGAGCGAAGAGTTGGACGCGCTGTACGATCGCTTCTTGCTTCGATCGAGCGTCGAACAGGTGAGCTCCGCCGGGTTGTCTAAGTTGTTATCCCTCGGCGGTGCCGCCGCGATCGGATCCAAAGCCGGCGATCAGGGTGGGATTAACAAGTCTGGCGAAAAGGCTGTCGTGCTCAAGCCTGAAGATTTCGCCAACATTCGCTACGAGGCTGCCGAGACGACCAAGGTGCCGACGAGCGTCATTGAACTCATTTCCGATTTGAGAACCTTTTTACAAGAAAAGTGCGAACCGCCGGTGTACGTCTCCGATCGTCGCCTCCTCAAGGCGGTTCAGCTTCTTCGCGTTGCGGCGTACACGAACGATCGCGCTGAAGTGAGCGAGTTTGATACTCTCTTGTTGACGAATGTGTTGTGGCAGCGTCCATCCGAGGCTGTCGTCATCAAGGACTGGATTTTGGAGCGCCTCGCTCAGGATCGCGGCACCAAACAAGTGCAATACTTACTAGCCGGTCTCTTCGGTCGCGCCTGCCGCGCCGACGGCGACGCGGAGGAGTGCAAGCAACTCCTCAAGGAGGCTAAGCAGCTCCGCGAGGTGCTCACCTCTCAACTGAGCGCGCTTCGCGGCACTCAAGGCGGTTCTCTACCGGCGCTTCGCGAGCACCTCTGGCTCAGTCCAACCGACGCCGCTCGCGCCGCGCAAACCCTCGGTCCGATGTTTTCCAAGGTGAGCAAATCCCTCGAAAAGCTTCTCGAGGACACGCTCACCCTCGAAGTCGCCCTCGAGCGCGACACCGAGCCGCACATTCTCGCTCTTCTCATGCCGGAATACTGGGCCTCTTTCATTCGCGAGGGTCCGATTTCCGACGTTCAACCGCTCGGCGTTTCCAACGCGCCGTGAGCGAGCGAGTGCGAGAGCGTGCGCGTGAGCGCCCGCGATTGGCGAATACATACAACCAATCGTCCGCCACAGCCTTTCCCGCGCACGCAATGTCGTTTCATCCATTTCGCGGCGCGAATGTTTGCGTTGTAATCGATTTCTTCTTCATTTGCCTTTTCTCAACTGTGAAGGCACCGCATAGCCACCGCATTGCATCGCGCACCGCACTCGTCGTTCGACGCCGAGACGCGAGTGAAAACACGACAAAAACTCCGGCGACGAACGCGCGCGCACACATGTTCGCCCTGGCGATCGCAGAGACGAAAGCGGCGGCGCACCGAGCCTCGTTGGTGCGAAGCGTCGTTCCGACGATTCGGCAACGCTTTTTCGCAATCGATCGCGACTTGAAGGACCGCGATGCGGCTGCCGAGGCGGCGTACATTCACGAGCGCGATATGGAGGCTTTGCGCGCGTTGTCTAAGAAGGTACGTGTGTGCGCGCTAGAGGGGAGAGACGATCGATCGATCGTTCGGCCGCGAATTCGTCTCGCGCGTTGATTGACAACGCTGAGTTGGATGATCGCCAAACCGACTGATCGAATTGAATTGACTGACGATGGATGGATTGATTACCGCGACGACGTAGATGCGAGACGTACACGCGAGACAACACGGATACGACGGCGCGGAGGAGGAGATCAAAGCTCTCAAGTCACACGTACCTGAAACGAGCGGGTTCTCAGCCGACGCGTTGGGAAGGTTGTTGGACTGGAAGCACGACGTGCTCGGAAACACTCGCGGGTCCAAGATGGGGGTCTAAAAAGTTGACGACGAAGATGATGATACCGACGAAAGTTTCGCTTGTAATGTCGATCGATAGACGACGCAGTGGTTCGTTTATGCGCATGCGTTTTGATGGATTGTTGCAATCCTACTATCTAGTGCTGAGGAGTCAATATTGATACATGTTCTTCAGCGTGACCGTCTGTCCGTTGAGGCCAAGACGGACGGCGAGGGCGATTATGACGACGACGCAAACCATGAGTAATCTTCGCGTGTTTTCCTGACGCGAATACAGCGTTGCGAATTCATCAGCCGCCTCAATCGTCGTGCGCTCCAAGGTTTCAATCTTTGTCTTGTCCGTCTTGACGCGTTGGCGAAGGTTCATCATCTCTTCATCCATCGCGGCAACCTCCTTTCGGACAATCTCGAGATCGCGCTCGTGCTTATCGCGCGCTTGCTTGGTCTCAGCGCGCGCAGCGTTTCGCATTTGCTCGGCGCGCGCCAAGAGACGCTTTAAATATTCCACTTGCTCGATTTCAGCGCGAAGCGCCGCTACCTGTTCGTTGGTGAGCTGATTTTGCGGATCGAGCGCCTTTTCAATCTTGTTCGCCTGCAGCTCCGCGACCGCGCGCTCCGCCTCAACCGCGCGCGTCTCCAACGCCTCTCGTCCCCAGCGCATGGATTCTAGTTCGGCGTTGAGTCTCTCAATCTCCTCTTTAAGCGATGAAATTTCCATATCTTTGGCTGCCGTTTCGCCGCTCGGCGTCGGCATCATCGAGCTCGTCGTCTCCCTCGCTTCGCGCTCGCGCTCGATCGCCACCGCAAAAACACCTTCAGATTCCGAATGCTCAGCCTCTTCCACCTCATCCACCACGTCGATGACTCGCGTAAACGTCACCGGAGACTCGACGACTTCTCCGTCCGAATCCTCCGCAGCGCTCGATTCTCCCTCGCTCTCGCTCAGCTCAAGAACCACCGACGCGGGCGTCGGCGGTGCCTTCGACCGTCTATTCGGGGGCTCACCCAGCGTCGGCTCGGGTTCTAATTCCTCCGTCGTCATCTCTCGTTCCTCACCGTCTGCGACGTCGTTTTGTTTGTTCTCGCTCGTCGTCCAACCATCCTTCGTCCCGTTCGTGTCGACAACCACCCGCTCAGGCGACGTCACGGCTTCCTCCGCACCCAACCCCGTCCCATCGTCCGTCTCAGCCCGGTTCTCCACGCGATCATTCGTCGACGCCGTCGATGCCGTCGTCTTTGAAGTCGTAGTCGCCGCCGAACGCTCCTCGTCCAGCGCGTTCGCATTCTCCTTTCGCCCCGTCGCGTCGTCAAACTCCTTCTCCAACCGCGTTCGCACGTCCGAACGAGACGCACTCGTCGCCGCGCTCGTCGCGGTGCTGCTCGCCGATCGCTCCAACGTCGTCGTCGTCGTCGTCGTCGTCGCCGCCGCCGCCGTCGTCGTCTTTAAAGCGTCGTCACCACCCGCGGCTCCTCTCACTCGCTTCAAACCGTCAACGACATCCTTCCCACTCGTCTTCGTCGTCGTCGCTTTGTCCCCACCCGCTCTCTTCGGCACGGGTGACCGCGCGAGAAACGCGTGCGCCGCCGCGAGCGCTCTCGCCGCCTTATCCTCCACGCTTCCGTCGTCGTTCGACGACGACATTTGAATCGGGCACAAATTTCGCGCTGACAACTGACGCAACCGAACGGCACTGAGCGCCGCATCGACGCGCGAAATGCGAGCGAACGCGCTTCTCCGATGCGTCCGAACGCACAACGCGGATATCGCGCGGGTTTTGCGACTCGAGGAAGGGTTGTTGCGGCACCGCGTCGGGGAAGATTGGCTCACGATGTGCGACGGGGCGAAGACGCGCGGGGTTGTTTTGGGTGTGAGTTCAAAGTTGAACGCGCTCGTCGACGAGGCGTACGCCAAGGAGACGGATGCGAGAATCGTGCGGAGGTTTACTGGAGGAGGGACGATCGCTTGCGACGGGGACACGATGTTTGTCGGGATGACGATGGGGACGGAGACGGCGAGAAGGGTTGGGATGTTGCCGAGCGGCGGCGGAGGAACGTTCCCGCGAGACGTCATGCGAGCGACGGGGTTGATTTACGAACGCGTGTTTGATAAATGCGGCACGTTTGCGGTGCGGGAGAATGATTACGTGTTTGGGAACATGAAGTTTGGGGGGAACGCGCAGGCAATCACGAAGGAGAGGTTTTTACATCACACTTCGTTCTTGTACGATTACGACGAAGCGTCGATGCGAAGGTTGTTAAAGCACCCGGAGAGAGCGCCAGAGTATCGAATGGGGCGGTCGCACGAGGAGTTTGTGACTCGGTTAAAGACGAACGGGTACGAGAGAATGGAGGTTTTCGATCGGGTGGTTAGGGTGATGGAAGAGTTTGGGTTCGACGTGGAGTACGTCGATTTAGAGCACGCCGAGGAAATGGTTGAACGCGCCGTCGCGGAATCCGGCGTAAAGCGATGGGATAACACGAAGGTGTTGTTTTGATTATTGTTTGGGTAAATTAGGTACTGATAGCAGGCATCTAGGTACAGATAGGTACTGATGGTAGGCATAGACTAGGAGGCGGACAAGCTGCGCGTTCGGCGCGCTCACGACAACGCAATGTAAAACAAGATGAAGAGCACGACGCTGAGAAAGAAAATGACGCACAACTGCCCACGAATACCGGCGCGTTGCAAAACCTCGCGCATCTTTTTCTCTGCCGCCTGCAAACGCGCGTTCACGCCGTCGACATCCTCTTCTAAATCCTCCAACATTTTCGACTGCGAAGCCAACTCTTCGCCGATCGTCAACCCGACTTGACCAATCCTCGTAATGCTCGCCGAAATATCATCCAAATCCTCATCCTGTCGACGAACCAACAACTGCTGATGATCGTCAAACCCAGCCTCGGGGGCGTTCGACGCCGCCCCGAACGGATTCGCTCTTCCTCGTTCCGCGTCGTCCACGCTCGCGCTCGCCTCTCGCTCCCTCCTCGCCTTACTCTCAACGAACGCCCGCAGTTCCTCCACCTTACCCCGCATCGACGCCCCCCATCGTTTTCGCTCCTCCAACTCCTCGTCCGATAGCCCGAACCGCGCTCGATCGCGCTCCGCGACGCGCACCGACCGGTCGAGTTCATCCAGTTCCCACTCCACGCTCTCAACGTCTGAAACCAACGCACTCGTAGGCGTCCCGTCGACGTTTGCAGACGTCGCGCGACGACGTAAATCGCCAACGGTGTTGGAGATTTCGTCGCGGACGACGTAGTACGGGTCTCTCGCGCGCGAATCCATCGTGCGTGTGTTCTAAGCGGCGTGTCACGCAGTGAGGAGGGCACTGCGCTCGGAAATGCTTTTTAGATTTCACTTTGAGCGCGCATCTTACGCCCGCACTCGACGACGCGGACGAGCCCGATCCTTCGGATACGACGGCGGACGGAGAGGGAGACATGATCCCGCTCGACGACGACGTCGACGCGTTGCGCGATCGCGAGGCGACGCAGCGACGATGCCAAAAACTCGCACACGAACTGAAGAGACACATGGGACCGAGGGCGTACGAAGGCTTTCGTGGACGCGCGCTGGCGTATCAGACGGATGAAATCACTGCGAGTGCGTTTTCAGATTTTCTGTTGGAGGCGCTCGGACGGGCGAGAGGGACGAGAGAGCTGGCGAGGGAGGTGGTGCGGACGTTGCCGTGTGAGAGGTTGCGAAGCGGGTTACGCCAGGCGTTGGGAGACGCGCTCGACGTAGAGGGTGATGGCCCGGGACCGGGCCCGGGATCGTCGGCGACAGCGACGACGAAGGAGCGTGGGATGAAGATTGAAACCATCGCGCCAGGTTTGGTGTGCCTGAGAAAGTTTTTGAGCGTCGAACAGCAAGAGTGGTTGACGCGAACTTCGTTTGAGGTCGGCGAGTCGGACGCGGACAGCGCCGCGGCTGGGCGAGGGTTCTTCGCGCGAGACGAAAGCGGAGACGGAACGCTCAGGTTGAATCAAGGCACACGCGGTCGGGTCATCTTGGACGTGGATGCGTTTCCAGACGGCGAACTCGAGGCGTTGTGCGCTCGAGCGGTGGACGCGGCGCAAAACGTCGACAAAGCGATGCCAGATTTCAATCCCACGACGGTGCTCGTCAATTTTTACAAGGATGGTGCCGAGTTTAAATGGCACAAAGACAGCGAAGACCCGAAACTAGTCAAGTCAAAGACGGGCCCACCCATCGTGAGCTTTTCCGTGGGGCTCTCTGCTGATTTTGGCTACAAGTACTCGTTTGAGGACCCAAACCATAAAACGATTCGGTTAAACTCGGGCGACGTCCTCTTGTTCGGCGGTCCGGCGCGCATGATCGTCCATTCCGTACTCAATGTGTACCCGGGCTCCATGCCCGGGCATCTCCGAGGAAAAATGCTCAACGGTAGACTCAACGTCACGGTTCGCGACATAGGCAACGGCGTCATCGACACGTCACAATTCCCCGCGTACCGCGTCTCCTACGACGGCGTTCAAGCCGAAGGCAACGTGTAAAATAAATAGAAACGCATGACTAGACGTCCGCGTCGACTCGAGTCGTTTTTCTTCATCACCAAACGGTTCGCGAACGATCGAGACTCGCGCGCGACAGCTCAGAAAACATTCAAAACGCAAAGCAAAAAACCAAAACTAACCGTCACTCCTAGTCCTGTCCCACCGCCCATGCCCGTCCCACCGCGACCGCGACCGCGCGCACACCGTGGAACGCCTTACGCCTCATCCACCGGTGCGTTCATCGCCGTCGTCGACGGTCCATCGCTCTCGTTACGTCGAGGTGAGAATGTCAATCTCACCTTTCTGGGCACGTCTTCGCTGACGCTCAACGAAAAGATTACATTCGTCTCGTGGAGCGACGACGACACCGCGTTCGCCGCGGTGACGTCGAGCGACGTGTTCGTGTACGAGGTTGACGAGAGCGCCGGTGGCGTGCGGTTCGTGGGGGCGTTGAAGGACGTCGGGGCGAGGAGCGCGCGGTGGTTACGCGGGTACGAGTGGTTGGCGAGGAGCGCGGACGACGGACAGAGCTTTGTGTTGGATGTACGCCCGACTACTACTACTACGGTGTTGACGCACTGTAATAAGTTTTATGGGAACGATCCCAATCGTGGGTTTGCGGTGTCGCGATGCGGGAGATGGATGGCGTTTTTGACTCGCGACGCCGAGGCGGTGGAACGCGTGGACGTCTTTTCAACGAAACCGCCGTGCAAAGGCGCGGTTTGTTTTCCGCTTGCGCCCGGGACGGACGCGAGAGCGATCGATTGGGGTGCAGATGGGGAGATTTTGGTGTTTGATGACGGGTACGGCGTGGATTCGGTGCCGAAACTGCTGGTGTTTACGTCAGACGGGGCGCTGAGAGCTACGGTGAGAGGCGCGTGTCCTTCGTACGCGCAAGCGAGCACGTGTTTGATTGCAGCGGCGAACGTGGAGAATGCCATCGTTTGGATCGATACACTGACATGGAAAATCACGCGCGTGGAGACGCATCCGACGAAACGCTTGGCGTCGGTGACAACGCGGGTGTATAGGGAGACAAAGACAGAGGACGAGGCAGCTAGCGTTTCGTATACCAAATTGGATGCGTACGAGCAAAAATTCATAGCGCTCGACGCCAATGGGGTGCAGAGCATAGGTATCAAGATGGCGCTGAGTCCATGTCAATCAATGATTGTGACGACGTGCGCGAGTCACACGGAATCAATCCTCTTCGTGTGGCCGACGGCGAAGACGGATGAAGACGGCGGGCCTCTCGCCATTTTCATTCAGCGTTCGCCCGTCATCGCTTTTCGATGGTTCGAGGACGAGGGCGTCGAGAGTGGAGCTAGATTGGTATTTTTGTGCGAAAACGAATCCGCATTGTATTCCTGGTATCCGGGTTCTCAGACTCCTGCGCGAAGCGCGCTCGGGTGCGAAGAATTCAAGCCGTCACGAATCGTCGGTTTATCGAGCGAGCGCACAAACAAGTATCTATTGGCATCTCCTAAAAACGGCGGCGCCTTCATTCAACACTCGCTCTTGTAAAAACGACAACAGCACATTTTAGTTTATTAAAAGTATCAAGTGCTCATCGCTTTTTGGAACGGCTTCGTACCGACGAGCTTCTTTCGAGTCTGGGCGCTTGCTTGTGCCTGCTCGCGGATCGAGTCAGCTTCTTCGCGAACGGCTTATCGTGTTTGATCATCACCCAAACGATCCACAACGGCACGACGAGATACGGCGCGTAAATCCCAATGAGTTTCATCTTGGCTGCATCCGAAATCCGCTTCGATTCATAAAAATATTGAAGAATCGGCACGAGCGTCGTTGCCGTATGCGCTCCGTAAGCTATGAAGTACCCACGCAAATCGTTACGGCGCTCCATGATGGCGCGCGCGGCGACGAAAAAGAAGGGCAACTGGAACAACAGCTCACACGTCACCAATCCAACCAACCAACGCGGTTTTTCCGCCATGAGCACATCCTCGTTGACGTCGATGTGCCACTGAAGTAAATTTTGAGCGAACGCTGGGACGATGCTCTTCGGGAGCACCACCTGCGAATCGATGAGTATCGTCGCGGGAATGTGCGTGACGAAGTACGCGAGGAACGCGACTCGGGTGTTTTCCGACACCGGCATGGTTGCGAGGAGATCGGAGGCGGAAGAGTGAGGGCGAGTGAGGGAAAACGGTTAACTTTTTGGCGCCAAAAAACCAAGCGTCTGTCGCATCAACAACCAGGCGACAACGAATCCAAAAGGAATGGTAGTGAAATAGAATTGAAAAGAACTGTATCTACTCGAGTACATTATGAAGTTACACCCTGACGTGCGCTCATGGCGTCGTAACTCATGACGTCGCGCATATCGTCCATTGAATACGACGGCGCTCGACGACCAGAAGCGGCGTCGAAGATTTTCTCAAACCACAGCTGCTCCTTATCGCTCCATTTGGGGTCGAAAGCTGCGATGACGGGAATGAGCTCCCAGCCTACGGCTATGCGAAGCTCCTCGGCTCGCGCGCGGGCTAAATTGGTCTCATATTTGATACCGTCCGTGTATGAAAGTTGAAACTTGCCGACGCCGCCGGACGTACCCCCGCGTTGAGCCACTCTGACGTCGACCACTTCATCATTCTCGAGGAATAGGAATTCAGCGTCAAACACGCCCGATTTCAACGCGTCTTTCGCGTCGTTGTCGTCACCCTCGAGACGCTTTCGAGGTGCCAGCGCCAATCGGACGTATCCTTTCGCTTCGTCAAACTCATCGACGCGCGCGGCAAACGATAGCGTTCTGCTCGATCCAATCGCGCCCGCTCGCGTCGGTCTATCCGGTAACTCCTCTCCGGTGACAAACGCGCGAGTCGTACCCACGATGAAGTTCGCCACCTCGGCTCGGTCAAACCCGTTTTCATCCGTCATCGCGTTCGGCGCCTCGCCGCTGTCTCGCAGTCGTTTCGCCCTCGACAAAGAGTCATTCCCCGCTCGTCCGCGCGGCGCTTCCACACCCGTCGCGACGGCAACAAGTCTCTCCATCGCTCGCGTTCGATCACCACCCTCGTACGACCACGGTGCGGTGAAATGTTTCGCGTCGTCGTTTTGCGACGACACGCAGCTATCCGCGTCGCGTTGGCAAGAGTTTAGATATCCGTTGTACTCGCCGACGCAGTCGGCGCAATCCCCAGCCGCGGGCGCCGGCGGCGCGTCCATCACTGCGCTTTCGTCAAAAGTGTCGTCGTCGTCGCTTGTCATCGCGAACGACCGTCCACTCGTCGTCGTGACGACTGTTAAAAGGCTCCCTAACAAGAACGCGTCTCGTCGAGTCACGACGCCGGCGTCGCTCACTCCGCGCGTTGTCGGCGACGTCGACGCGCGTCTCTGTCGCGACGAAACCGACGACGGTTCGTTCGCGCACCGCACCGGTGTTCGGGCGAAGAACGCGTGGGAGACGGGCATGGCGAGATGAAGAGTGACGAGCGCCAGTCAAATCAGCATCTTGTTTCGCTCAAGGCTGCTACTGTTTTACAACACTGCTACATGTTTCATTTCTAAGGAATCAACGCGAAGCGTAAATCTCTGACGCTCGAGGACGACGATGACGGATTGACGACGGTGTACCATAGGTTCAGACTCGCGCGTCGAGCGTGTTCGGGGATGATGAGAACCGCTTGTCGAGCGGCGTCGGCGAGCGAGCGATGCGTCGGCGGCGCAAACGGATCGGCTTTTTCATTCGTTCCGTCAGCTGAGACTGGGACGTCGAGATGGATGATGATAGAATCGAACATCTCGTCGTCGTTCGACGCGGTGATGGTGACGCATCCTTCGGTTTGGCTGGTGCCGAAACGCATGAGTTCCGCCGGCGGCGTCGCTGCGGCGCTCTCAAGCGAGAGGCCGAGCTCAAAGACGTGGATGATTGACGGTAAGAACTCGAGACTTTTGGCGCCAGAGGGCGCATTGGGGTGCAATGTCGTCTCTTTCGGGCACAAAAGGGCATTGGCTTTCGACAAGTCCACGCCATGAACGACGTCGAGGCTAGACTTGGACGCGACGAATTCGGGCAGATTGGCTCCGAAGCATACAAGACGTGCTCGAGAAGACGAATCGTCGTCCAAGTGACGCGTCCAAGGCGCTTCGATGGGAGGTTCGATCGACAAACTTGCAGAACGAACGTAACCGTCGTCTTCGTTCGCGATACCACCACTAATACCGACGTAGATGGTATCGCCATCAAACGTCGACACGAATTCGAGCGTCGAATTCGAGTCGACGGTCAAACGCACGTTCGCGGGCATCAATTTCAGACACTGTCGCCAATGATGACACCACGCCGATTGCGCTCCAGGTTTTGTGGAATACGTCGCGATCCCGTTTTCATCTAAATCAATCTCCCACCACGTCAAGACTGCGTGCGCTCGTCCAGAGCCTTGAATCGCGAGTGGTTTGCGCCAAACGGGCTCCGCCCCTTCATCCGGCAAATTTTCAAAGTCCATCTCCGCAATCATCACATCGTCTGATATCGCCCTCATCGTCCTCCTCCACGCCTTGGCGTGCGCCTGTTGACTCTCATCACACCAAATCACCGTCGGTGCGTCGGTCCCACTCGCAAAATTTGGCGGCGACGCCGACGGACGCGAAGTCGGCGAATAATACTCAAACGCGTCCGCGCACTCCACCAACCGCGCGTACACCCGCGCCCGTCGCGGTAAAACTCTCCCACCCCTTCTCAACAACCGTCTCTTCGCGTCTCGCACGACGCCAAGCCATCCTTCTCCTATTAAGCTCGAATCCAAAAGCTCGCTAAACACCACGTCGTACTTTCCCCCATCCTCGTGGTCATCGCTCCGTCTCTGGATCACGCGAACCCTATCCGCCACCCCGTTGCTTTCGACGACTCGACGCGCGACGACGGCGCTCGGTCCGAATTCCTCCAACGCGTCGACTCTCCCCGGACTCGGTCCGACGATTCGGCTCGCCATGACTGATAGAATACCAGTACCCGCCCCGATATCCAACGCGACGTCACCGCTTCGAAGCGTCGCCGCGAGTCCATTCGCGAACGCCTCGTTTCGTTTCGCGTCGTTCACCATGTCTAACCACGTCGACGCGTTCCATAATTTCGTTCCAATGTCTCGCGTCAGCGAGGCTTCTTCTGCATGGGCACCCTCCTCCTCCTCCTCCTTCTGTGCCGTCGACGTCGCGAACGGCGCCCACTCACCGTTCGCCGTCAAAACAAAGCACACGTCATCACCCATCGACGCCGCGTCGTCGTCGTTCGCGACGAAGTGAACGCCGCGTCGATGAGTAGCGTAAAACTGTGTTGGATGGTTGACTGATGACTCATTTCGACGCCACGTGTTGACATCATCGCCACTGCGCGACGCCATGGACGCCGACGCGCACGCGGAGACACCGAGTCCGCGTCCGTACCGGGACGCCGACGCGATGGGGGACTCGTACGCGCGTGCGCGCGCACCGGTCGCCGCGACGACGACGACGACGACGGCGGCGGATGCGCTCGACGATTACTACGATAACGACCGCGTCGCGCATCGGCGAGCATCGGGTTCGACCGCCGCCGACGCCGCCGCCGCCGTCGACGACGCCGGGGACCTGAGCACGACGGAGGATGACGATTCGACGTACGACGATTCGTCGTACACGGAGGAAACGAGCGAAGACGACGAAGGAGGGGAGGGTGACGGGTTTCGGCCGAGAAGGCGCAGAAGACGAAGACGAGGCGAAGAAGCGGGCGGCGGCGGCGGTTTAGACGACGATACCGTGCGAGCGGCGCGGGCGAAGAGACGGCGGGCGAGACGCGAGCGAGACGCGCGTCGGGAGGGTTCGAGAAGGGAGAGCGCGACGTCCAAGTTTGCGGTGTGCGGGACGGTGTTCGAGGTGGATGCGAAGTACGCGCCGATTAAACCGATCGGCAAAGGCGCCTACGGAGTCGTGTGCAGCGCGAGAGACGTGGAGACGAATAAAAAGGTGGCGATAAAGAAGATTGTCAATGCGTTTGAAAACATCGTCGACGCCAAGAGAACGCTGCGGGAGATTAAGCTGTTGAGACACTTGAGACACGAAAACGTAATCGACATCATCGACTGCGTGAAACCGGCGTCGAAGCACGAATTCGAGGATGTGTACCTGATGTACGATTTGATGGATACTGATTTGTACCAAATCATACGAAGCAGTCAGTCGCTGACGGATGAACACTGTCAGTACTTTGTCTATCAAATTCTTCGCGGGTTAAAGTATATTCACAGCGCGGATGTCTTGCACCGGGATCTCAAACCGGGGAATTTATTGCTCAACGCGAATTGCGACTTGAAGATTTGCGATTTCGGTTTGGCGCGAACAGCGCTGATTGACGCCGATGCGAGCGAATTTATGACTGAATACGTCGTCACGAGGTGGTACAGAGCCCCGGAGCTCTTACTCTCGTGCGCAGAGTACACGAGCGCGATTGACGTGTGGAGCGTCGGGTGCATCTTTGCCGAACTCTTGGGTCGCAAGACTCTCTTTCCGGGCAAGGATTACATCCATCAGCTCAATCTCATCATGCGGGTCATCGGCACGCCCAAAGATGAATCTGAACTGGATTTCATCAACAACGAAAAGGCGAAGCGCTACATAAAATCGCTTCCAGCGACGGCGCGATGCAACTTTGAAAAGCTCTTTCCAAACGCCTCTCCAAGGGCTATCGATTTGATTGATAAGATGCTCGTCCTCGATCCGGCGAAGCGCATCACCGTCGAAGAGGCACTGGAGCACCCGTATTTGGAATCGCTTCACGACGAAGTTGACGAACCGTGCGCCGATTCTCCGTTCACCTTTGATTTTGAAGACGGCGCAAGGTATCTCACCGAGGCAGATGTTCGACGCTTGATTTTCGACGAGCTCTGCGCATTGTCGGAAGAGTTTGACGCCGTCAAGCTCGATCAACTTCGCATTCAAGAGGGTGGGAGCGACACGAAATAGAAGGCGCGCGCGCGCGATTATTGTAAAGTAGAACTAATCACATCTATTGTATGCATGACAAATCTATAAACGGTGACTATCTCTTGATGACGAAACTCTCTCACTTTACGCCTTTTCTGGCCCCGGCGCCGACGCCTTTGCATCCGCGCTCACTTGCGCCGCCAACGCCTCCTTAAACTTGGAGTAGTTGTAGTAAAAAACCCCACCCGCTGCGATGGAGAAACCAACCAACTGCGTGGAGGAAATCGGCGCCTCGAACAAGGCGGAACTGATGAGAATTAAAATGAAATCCTTGACGACGCCGGCGACGTTGAGCGTCAACGCGCTCGTGCGCCCGATGAGCAGATAAATGGCGCAGTTAAGCGCAAAGGCACACATGGCGTTCGCCATCATGATGCCAGTCGAATAGTGCACAGAGTGCGTAATCTCTAGCCCGTACGCAATCTTTGGTAACTCTAAAATCGCAAACGGCACGGAGAGAAACACAAAGCACGCCGGCGATACGTAGTAGAGCGTCGTAATCGAGTTGAGCTTCAAATTCGCCTTGCCGAGAATGATTTGCACCGAGAGGATCCGACACGCCTCCGCCAACACCGCCACAATCTGCACTATGAACCCAAACAGGTGAAAGTTCATCTCCCCAAACGAGGAAATCATCACCCCGAGCGTCACCACGCCCAAGTTGGCCAATCTCGCGTGCGAGTACTTTTCCAAACCAATCACGCACCCGACGCAATACACCGTCACCGGCGACAACGCCTTGAGCATCTGAATGAACGCCACGCTCAAATAAATATACGCCGTGTTAGACGCCCAGAGCGACACGGCAAACAACGCAGCCACCGGCGCAATCTTCTTCCCGTACGTCTCTTTACTTAGGTTACTCGACGGCACCCACTTCAACCAGCGCACGATGACGAACGCCAACGTCGAGCAAAACCCCATGTGTATCATCGTCAGCGCGATGGGAAACGGAAACCCGTACACGCTCAGAATGTACTTGTTGAACAGAATCACCGCCGCGGAGAGGAATATCCACACGCCGACGTAGGTGTACGTCTCGAGCGCTTTCACGATGACTTTGGACGCCGCGGCATCGCTCGCCGTCGCCGTCGCCGACGCCGACGCCGACGTCGACGCCGTCCCGCTCATCCCGAAAAGACCGATGCGTCGCGTCGCGCCGCGTCCCTCCGACCCGTCGCTCCGTCGTTCCGTCGCCGACGTGTGCGGCGCGCGCGCTGGTCGGGCGCGCGTCGAGAGTGCACTTTCAAAACGCCTTCGTGTCCGTTTCGACGGTTCATGACTCGTCAAATCGTCCACTGGGTGCGTCCGAGGACCGCGCGCGCAATCCAACGACACCAAACCGCATTGGTTGCCGATCGTCTCGCGATGCGCGCGTCGACGGCGAGCGTTCGGGTACCCACCCGAGGATGGACGACGAGGAAGACGACGCGGACGACGCGGAGACGGACGACGCGGTTCGCGGCGGGTGAGGACGTCGGACCGATGAGTTCGCGAAGTGGACGGGAGCGCTCCGTGTCAGCGGTGAAGATTGAGCTGATTCGTCTCTGCGCGCGCACGGATGGCGGACGAGAGGCGACGGAGAGCGAGCGAGATGAGATGTATGAACTGATTGATGCGCTGGAGGAGGCGGGGAAGCGAACCGGGGTGGATATGAAGGCGGTGAGCGGACGATGGTCGTTGTTGGCGACGTTGGCGAGCGACGAGGACGCGCGGACGAGGAGAGCAAAGGAAGGGGCGCTCGGAAGCGCGCTGACGGATCTGAGTGGGAGCTCGGGACGGAGCGAGAGCGATGAGGAGTCGGCGGTGGAGAGCGAGAAGGTGAGAGCCAAGGGGAATTTTCAAGACATTGACATTAGCAGCGGTTCCGCGGCGAATCGAGCCGAGCTCGAGGTGTTCGGCGTACCGCTGTCGGTGACTCTCGACGCAAAGTGCGCTCAAAACCAGCCGAGAGAACACCCCAACCGTTTAAACGTCGAGTTCAAGTCGGTCGGGTTCAAGCTCGGGTCGTTGCCCGCGGTGAAACTTCCCCTCGGGTTCGTGAGTCCGAGAGGTTGGATTTCCACTACGTACTGCGACGACGAAATTCGCACCGGACGCGGGGATAAGGGATCCATCTTCGTCGCCGCTCGACGCAAAGAGACCAAGTAAGAGACGCTCGCGTTTACGTTTCAATCCTTCGTGTCATCCACGAGATTGTATACCACAAATGTACGCACGCACGCGCTTTGTAAAACTTACCGAACAGCCCGCTTGTATCATTCGCAGTCCTCTTCAGTCTCCTCAGAACTCGCCGCATAGACACACCACCCGAGTTTCCCGACCCCAGAGGCACGCGCGCGCGCGACGCAAAACAAACCCGTCTCGCTCGCGCGCGTTCGAGCGTCACCCCCCGGGGAACGGTACGGGCGTCTCGTGACGAAGATGAGTTCCAAATTAGACTACCTGAAAAAGTACATGTCCGGCCCGTCGTCGAGCGCGCCTGGAGGGGACGACGGGAAGAAGAAACGGAAGAAGAAGCGACCAAAAGCGACGACGGATGGGACGATTCGAATCATCGATGGCGATGCCGGGTTCGCCCCGAGCGTGCACGAGGAGGAGGAGAAGAAGAAGAGAGCAGAGGAAGATCGCGCCGTGGTTTTGGACGCGCGCGGAAGAGAGGTTGATGCGAGCGTGCTGGAAGATGCGAACGAGGCTGAGCGACGCGCGGTGAAGTACATGGGGATTCGAGATGATGGGAGCGGGTGGGCGGCGGTGGATGGCGGCGAACCCGAATCTCGCGGTGGGAGACACGATAGCGACAGCGAAGACGAAGAACCGGTGGCTGGCCGAGCGAGCGGGCGCCACGATAGCGATAGCGAAGAGGATGTCGAGCCCGCGCCGGCGGTGAGAGCGGACCCGACGCCGGCGGTGAACGATTCAGCACCCGATTCGGCGGGTGGTGAGCTGCAGTACGATAGCGATGGTGATTTGATTATTCCAGACGAGCCCGCGCCGGCGCCGGCTGGCGGAGGAGGCGAGTTGCAGTATGACAGCGACGGTGATCTCATCATTCCCGATGAACCAGAGCCTGTGGAAGAGGCGAAACCAGAGCCATCGAGGGTTAAGAAGGAAAAAGCTCCCAAGGGGCGCTCGATGACTGACGGTACGTCCACAGGTTTGGTGAGCGCGGCGCAAGTAATCATGGAGGCTGAGCTCAAGCGCAAAGCTGAACAGGCGCGTTTGGCCAAGCTCAGCGATGAGCAAAGCGGTCGCGGTGCGGCTACGAATTATCGTGATAAAGCGACTGGTAAGCTCATGGATAGCGAAGAGCTGAAACGACGCGCTGAGAACACTAAACCAAAGGAGCGTGAACGTCCCATCTGGTCCGCCGGCGTCGAGCAGGCGAGAATGGCCAAGCAATACAAGGCTGATTTGGAAAAGGCGAAGGATGCACCGTTCGCGCACGCCGATATCGATGCAGACTTTGAAGATAAACAACGCGAAGCGATGCGCTTTGGGGATCCCATGGCGCATGTCAGTCGCAAGAAGCGTCAAGCTGCCGCGTTGAATCTTCCATCCGTCGTCGACAGCCTCGGTTTGTCGGCTGAGGATCTCAAAAAGTCCGGTTTTAGAATCCCCCAAGAGGTCCCACCGCATAGTTGGCTCCGCCGCGGCATCGCGGCGCCGAACAACCGATACAACATCAAGCCGGGTCGACACTGGGATGGCGTTGACAGAGGCACCGGGTTCGAGGTGAAAATGTTCAAGAAGAAGAATGAACTGCGCGAGCGGGCGCAACTCGAAGATATGGACGCCGAAGAACATAACGAATGGTTCTAGATTTGTAGTAGAAGAGAAAAACATTCCTAGCTTCTTTACCGAGAGCGTGCTTAGCGTGGGGAAAGGATCGCACGAGACTTGTCTTTTTGTTTTTAAGTAATTTTGGGATTCGAACCTAATCGCTACGTTTCTGGATTCGCGCCCCGGCGTTCTAAACGCGCCTCCTCAAGACACCTTCAACATCATCCACACCATTATCTGTACCTGCATCTACATGACACCGCTTAGAACTTCATCTCGTGCGGCTTGTCGCCGGATCGCAAGGTGAAGAGGGTGGACATGTATTCCTTGAGGTACGGGGTCGCGCTGATGGCCGCGGTGAGCGCGGCGTCGACAGCCTTGTTGTCCTCAATGTAAGAAGCCGGGAGTTCCTTCTTCGAGGTGTCAACCTTGAAGAATTCTTCCTCGCTCTTCTTGTTGCTGCGATCCTTCGCCGGCTTCTTGAAGTAGGCATCGTCAAACTTCTTCGCGTCGACCTTGGACACGTCAACCTTTTCGCTCGTCGCGATGACGTAACGTTGGTTGACACGCTTGATCGGCACGCCGTTCACCCCGTACGGACCGGCAACGAGAAGGAGACCGGACTCGAGTTGCTTGATGAACACGACGCGCTTACCCTTGAAGTGACCCGCGAGGAGGATCAAAACTTGACCCGGGGCGATGGACGCGCGAAGCTTGGTCGGCTTGTGCTCGATCGTGCGCTTGAGCGGCTTCTTGATGTCATCCGCCGGGTAAAAGGCCGGAGCCTTCGTCTTCTTACTGCTCGCGCGAAAGAATCGAAAAGAGAATTCACATCGTCAGTCATTCAGTTCACCCGTCTCGCACCGCTCGCGTCGCGTCCCGTCGAACAAACGCGCGACGCGCGAGTGCCAAAAAAACCCCAAAAAGAGCGCAGCCCCGAACGAGCAAAGGTCGCATCACGCCGCGTCCCAGCGCGCGCCGCCGTGCGAAACCCGCGACGCGAACGCGCGCGATGGATCGAATGGAAACGTATGCATTCGATCCATCGCTTCGCGCGCGCGACGCCGCATCGCCGCGTTCGTCGTCCGGGTCCTTCGCTCTGCATCGTACGCGGTGCGTGTGACCCTAAAACCACACCGGCATCCGACCCCTGACTCGACCGCGACGCCGACGCCGACGCCGCGCGAGACGAGACGAAGTCGAACGCCGCGCGAGAAGAATACAAAAGTCGATCGGTCGAGCGCGTCGCGTCGCCACTTACGCCATGGTGATCTCACTGGTGAACGCGCGGCTCGTAAAGGCGGACGCGACGCCGCGGCGAGACGTCCAGAGGGAGAGTCGCCCGGGGTAGATTGCGAAGACGAGCGCGCGACGCAAAAGTAGCGTACGTACAAACAGTGTTACAAAAACACCACAAAATTTATATTCACACATGCGATACTCTAGATAAAAACAAATCGATGTGCCTATTACACCGAATTTACCAAATGTCCGAACACTGGTTGGCCGCAACCGACCGCCTCCTTTCATCACCGGTGACGACTCAAGAACTTTCAAAGCTTTCGTACTCGACGAGTCATGACTCCCAAAACTTCGAGGGACTGCGCTCGCTCGAACGAACTCGTCTCGCGGCGCCTCCGCGCGCGCCTCCAGACGGCGTCGGGTGGAGACGATGCTGCGCCGCGCGGCGAGCGGAACGCTCGCGTCGTCGTCGTCGCGCTCGTCATGGGACGCGTTGGCGGTGGTGCGTCGACGGATGAGCTCGGCGTTCGGTGCGTCGACGTCGGTGCACGCGACGTCGACGCCGTCGATCGAACGATGGAGCGCAGAGTTGATGGAGGTGCGACTTTTGTTTTCGTTTCGTTTCGTTTCGTTTCGCGACGCGCGTGAGCGCGCGGACGGTGAATGGATGTTTGCGGCGGCGGTGGTGTGGGCTCGCTGTCGGGCGATGCATCGCGCGCGCGAGGTTGGTTGTTCTCTCTGGAGAGTCGCTCGCGTTTGGTGGAGTTTTTTGACGGGAGTTCAGTCATCTTTTTTAAATGGGAATTCGCGAGCGAACGATGGCGAACGAGGTGGTTTTGACTGACGCAACGATACGTTTTGACGCGGATTAGGATGACGAGGAATTGGACATGCTCTTGGCGGCGAGTGGGATGCCGGAAGCGCCGCCGAGACCGGGACCAAAGCTTCGGCCTCTGAGCGCGGCGGCTACGGCGTTTGGCGACGCTCCGGATCGGATTTTCGAATCGACGGATGAGAGAAGGGCGAAGATTAAGCTCGCGTTGCAAGCGTTGCAATCTCGGAGACGACAGTTACGCAGGTCGGAGCCCGTACGCGATCCGCAGGTACCGCTGAGTGAGGAACAGGTGCAGTTTCGCAAGCAGCGCGAGGCGGAGAATTTAGCCGTCGAACGAGAGGTGTTGAGATACAAGGAGTTGGCGCGTAAAACCTTTGCCGCGGGCATTGGTGCGCAGTTGCCCGTCGTGCAAAAGTTGTTAGCCTCCTTCTACGTGCCGCTTGTCGAAGCGCTGAAGGAGGAACAGGAGAAAATTAAGGGCAACGTGCCGGGCGTGGATCGTCGTGTCTACGGGCATTATTTAGCGTTGCTCGAACCTGAAAAATTAGCCGTGTTGACGTTGCACGCGACGTTGAGCACACTCATGAAGGGCGACACCAAGAGCGAATCTTGGCACATGATCAGGGACGACATGGGTGCCGCTGGGAGCGCGAAATTCATCGTCGTGGCGGACCACGTCGGGAGCGCTGTGCAAGCCGAAGTCAACTTGGCTCGCATGCGAGCCGCGGAGAAGGCTGCAAAAGAGGCTTTCCGAAGGTCGAGAATGGTTAACACGGAGGAAAACGTCAAAGAGATTGAGATAACGGCGGAACAAAGAATCAACATGGCGCTGGATACGTCCAAGCTGAACACCATTAAATCGGTATCGAAGCACGCGAGGCAAGCGCTCGAGAACGCAGAGTGGGGGCGAGAGGTGCGTCTGAAAGTTGGTACCGTCTTGCTTACGGCGCTGATGAACACGGCAAAGATTGGGGTTCCTGGTGAACACGGTGAGACGTTGACACTACCAGCCTTTTATCACGATTACAAGGAAGCGGGCTACGGCATGCTTCATTGGCACGATTCAATCTATAGGTTCATCAATACGGAGACGATGACGCGAGCCGCGTTGGTTCCGGTGAAGCATTTCCCAATGGTGGTACCTCCGCGACCGTGGGTCAGGTACAATGATGGTGGTTACTTGCGAAGCAATAGCATTTTCATGCGTGGCAAATACTCCAACGAAGGTCCGAGTCGAGCCCAGATTAATGCGCTGGGTGAGAAGGCGCTCGAAGCCGAGGGCGCCGGCGTGCCGGTGCAGTATCAACAAGTGTTGGACGCGTTGAACGCGCTCGGTCGGACGCCGTGGCAGATCAACACGGACGTGCTGCCGATTGTCGAAGAGGTGTGGGCGAGAGGAGGCGGCATCGCTGAAGTACCGCTGCGTGCCGAGTTACAAATCCCTCGATGGCCCGGTGGTTCCTTCTCTCTGAGAACCGACAAGCGACGACATCAACTTCTCGCGAGCGGGCTTCCGGGCAAGGGCGAGGTGATTGAATACCTACAGAGCGTTCGTAAGACGAAAAAGTCAAACATGGAATTGCACTCTCAACGATGCGATTTCTTGATCAAGCTCCAGGTGGCGCGTGAAATGAAGAATGAACCGCAAATTTATTTTCCTCACAACCTCGACTTCAGAGGCCGGGCCTACACCATGCACGTGCACCTGAACCACATCGGTAGCGATCTGTGCCGGGGATTGCTGCGCTTCCAGGAGAAGAAGCAGCTCGGTGAACGCGGCTTACGATGGATGCACATTCAGTGCGCTACACTTTTCGGTAACGGCGCTGACAAGTTGCCCATGGATGAGCGCGTGCAATTCATCAAGGATCGCATCGAAGAGGTGAGAGCGTCGGCGCAAGATCCGCTCGCCGAAGGCGCCTGGTGGCAAGACGCCGAAGAGCCTTGGCAATGTCTCGCGACGTGCATCGAGCTTGATAAGGCTTTAGAGCTCTCTGACCCGACGGAGTTCATGAGTAACCTTCCCGTCCATCAAGATGGCTCGTGTAATGGTTTGCAACACTACGCTGCTCTCGGCCGGGATTTGCACGGTGGAGAAGCGGTCAACTTGGTTCCCGCCGATCGCGCAGCCGACGTCTACACTGGTATCGCAAACGTATTGAAACGCATCGTTGCCGAAGACATGAAGCTCATCGACAGCGATGACGAAGAAGACGTGGCGAACGCCAAGCTTGCCATTGCGTTGGCAAATCACATCGATCGCAAGTTGGTAAAACAAACGGTGATGACTTCGGTGTACGGCGTGACTTTCATCGGGGCTCGGGCACAAATTTACAGCCGTCTGAAGGAACGCGACGCGATGGAAGACAACGAACTTCTTCGTTACCGCGTGTCCAACTACGCCGCTCGTAGGACTCTCGATGCGTTGAATAACATGTTTTCCAATGCGCGAGACGTCATGGCTTGGCTCACGGACTGCGCGACGGTGGCCACCGCTTCGGGCGCGCCAGTCAAGTGGACGACACCTCTCGGATTACCCGTCGTGCAGCCGTATCACAGACAGTCTACGAAGCGGGTTCGGACGATTCTCCAATCCTTTTCCCTCAAAGTTGAGGACGACACGCAACCCGTGATGAAGGTGAAGCAGCGAAGCGCGTTCCCGCCAAATTACATCCATAGCATTGATAGCTCGCACATGATGAAGACGGCTGTCGCGTGCGTCGATGCCGGCTTGACGTTCGCGGGCGTGCACGACTCATTCTGGACGCATGCGTGCGACGTCGATACGATGAATACAATTCTCAGAGAAAAGTTTATCGAGGTGCATAGCGAACCGCTCCTCGAGAACCTTTACCACGAGATGCGGGAGACTTATCCAGACGTCGCTGATGAGTTCCCCAAGCCACCTCCTCCGGGTGATCTAGACCTCAACGTGATCAAGGACTCGGTATACTTCTTTAGTTGATAGTCAAATGAAATGTAGTGTCTACTTCTACTAGAGTATAGCTACCAGCGATTAAACAACCTCCTCGAGAAGGCGTCGATGAACTCCATTCAAATGCGCCGCGCCAAGAATCGCAACAATGGACTCGCCCTCTTTTGCCTGATCACACGCCGCCGATACGCTCGCCGCCAAAATATCATTTCTGTCGCGCAATAGTGCCACGAGAAATATCCTCGACAGCAACGTGAGCTGAAGGAAATCTAAAACGAGGAATAAATCTGTCACTAGCGACTCGGCTTCTGACTGTGCCGTCAAATCTGGAATGGACTCCACCGCTCCCGGAAGCGCCGCGATGGTGAGCCAAAACGTCGTCAGCGGCACCATGAGCTTCGGTGACTTTAATAACCACGCTAAGGGATAACGAAACAAGCTCACCGGTACGTTTAAGAGTAAATTCGTGTCGAAAACCTCCGCCGGACTCTCCACTCCGCCCTTCGCAGCTTTGACTTCGCGTTTCACGGCCTTGCTGATGTCGTCGGTGTACCTCGCCCACCCGCCGTCCCAAGGCGTTCCCAAATCAAGCAACGTCTGCTTCGCCAGCGCTTTCATGCTCGTGCCCAAGTCTGCGATGGGCTGATCCCCGAGAATGATTGCGCTCGTCCCCGCCTCCTCTGCAGCTGCTTGGAACTCGTTATCGAGTAGTTTCCGCATGAACGATCCCGGCGGTTGGAACGACTGCGTCTTCTCCCATCGTTTCTCACACGTCTCTAACACGACGCCTCCGAGAGCTTGCGACTCGCGAAGATTGCGCACAGTGTCGCGCGCGATGGCGATGGAGTGCGGATTGTAGTGCATCGTTCCAACGAGGATGCAGTTGGTGTTCTTGTGACGCACGGTGATGACTTGTTTGTTCGGCGTCGGTTTGATTGGGTCGCATGACGACGACGACGACGACGTGGACGTCGTCGACATGGCTCTACATCCGATGGAGGCGCGCATGGTGACGCGCGGTCGCGACGCGTTGAAGTGTGAAGTTTTGGTTTGCTTTGCTACTGTTACAACGCTCCCCCTCTCTATTGGTCCTTCTACTGGTACATTTTAATAACCAACGTGAGGCGACGACACCCACAGATTAGTCGTTCTTCTTCGCATCCACGTCGTCGATGTCATCGTATTCATCCTCGTCGTCGACGATTTGAGACACCAGCCGGGTTTCGTGCGCCCGACTTCGCATCGGCGAGACAAAGGCGGGGCGGGGTGTCACCCCAGCGAATTCTTCGGCGCGCAGCCGCAAACTCTTTCTATGGACAAAAATTCTGTCCGCAACGTACACTATCAATTTCACCAAGCCTTGCGAGGAGCGAGCCAAGAGTAGTATCGCACCTTTCCACACGTTGACGAATCCATTCGCGCTTCCAAACGCCGTGGAAAATGTCCTGGCCAATGAGTTGCCGCTCAAGAGCGCGAATCCCATTCGTAACATGGGAATCACAACGCCTCGCACTATCGACATCGCAAGTCGAAATAGACCAGACGAAAACGCACGAATGACGGAATAAAATGGGGCTAAGATGATGCTTTGCGTATAAATTGACGACGCAACCTTCACGCTCGGCTCGCTGTCAACGACGCGCGCCAAATGTGGCATCCATTTGGCGAGCGGAGTTCCCGGTAAGTTTTCTTGCAGTTCGTGCAAACCAGCGACGACGCTCATGAGCGTCAGCCCCAAAAACGCCATCTTAAGCCCTTTTCTAAACAGCGGGCGTTGCGGCAAACAAAGCCCGTATTGCGGTCCGAGTATCGCCCAGAGTGGTAATCCCGTTTCGAAGAGCGTCAGCAACCGTTTATGAGGTTCAATGACCGCTTGTAATGCCGGCTGCAGCTCAATGTCGTCGAACGTGGTGACAAACGTCTTGTACCCGCGCAACACGTTCACTCGAATCGGCTCAACGACGGCGCTCGACGTCATCGGCGTATCCGACTCGTCTTCGCTATTTTCGCTACTCGAATTGCCCAATGCAAAATGCGCATCGTCTCCAGCTCCATCTCTCACCCGCTTCGATCCCAAAACCTGCCTTTTCGCCTCGCGTTCTTCCGAAAAGTCCACACCGTCCCATCTCTTTGGATATTCGAAATCCAGAGCGCCCGTTCTTCGCCGCAGCGCGGCGCCGTGAAATCGCAAGGCGTCGGACAGACTCCCAAACGTCCTCGTCGCCGACGTCCTAGTCTCCAGCGTCAACCTCGAATTCAACAGCAAATGATTGACGTGATCCAGCCCAACGATATCGCTAAACATGATTTCAATCGTCATCACCGATTCAAGTCCCAACGCGCCGCCGCCGCCTACGTCTCGCAGCGCGCCGCTTCGCCGTCGTCTTCTCCTTTCGGCCAACTCGAGCTCCCAATCCAACTTACCGCCCTTGAATTCGAACGGCGACTCGACGACGCGCGATCGGCGTCCGAAACTAACACCCTCTCTACCACCACTGCCGTCCGGGCGCTCCCGCGTGAGCGCTCGACGGAATCCTCGGAAAACGAGAAAGACAAAGGCATCGTCCAAGATGAGCAGTTGCACTTTACGAGCCTCCTTCGCGGCTGAGTGCGCGTCGCAGGTGAGCGCCGTGACGTCGAATCGCGCGTCGCGGTGTGTGATGGACGCCAGCGGCGTCGGTGCAAACGGTGACGGCGCGGCGCGCATGATGGACGCGCGCGGTCGTGTGAAGCACGGTTGTGACAGTTGAGAACGCATTTGAAAAAGCTACATGCTATTACAACGCGTGACATCACGACGCGGGCGATGTGTTCACACGGATACGGATGCGATGGCACTGGCGGCGGCATCCATCACGCGCTCGAGCTCGCGTTGGGTTAGACTTATGCCGAGCTCGTCGCGGATTTGAGCGTTGAGACTCTTGGCCGAAGCGGTTTCGCCGGGCGGTACGCGAGATATATAGTCTATGGCGATGCGCTTCACGGCTGAGTCTGCGTCAGCCATGCGAGCGAACGCGAGCGCACGACGCGCGAGCATGAATAGTGGTGTCGCATCGCGACTCGCAATCGGTCCAGCGGAGAATACGCTCGTTATAGCGCGTCTTTCCTTTTCGTGCCGAATCGCGTCTGATTCTGACGAGGCGTGCTCCTCGTTTCCGAAAATCTCCACAGCCCTTCTCGCCGCGACGACGTCGTCGATAAGTTTCGAGCGTTCGCCTACGCTCATTCTGTGCGACTCAAAGCCACGAATCGTCGTCTCACGTTCTCGCGTCGCTCGAAATAATTCCCAAGCGATGACGCCCGCCGCCATGCCTAAATTTAACGACACCGGCGTCAACGACGCCACATCCCCTTTCCCTGCACCGCTCCCACCGGTGTACTTTAAGACTTTCCCACTCTTCGTTCGCTCCTCAGCGTGCGCCGCGGTGGGTATACAGATCCCAAACGTCGCCAATTCTAGCTCTTGATTTGTCAGGCCCGTGGCTTCGTTGCCGAACAACACGCCAACCGTGCCTCCTTCTTCGAGCTCGCGAGCAATCATCTCCATCCCTTCCGTGAGCGAATACAGCGGTAAATTCTCTCTCGCGCGAGCCGTCGTCGCGACGACGAGCGTTCGATCGCTCAGAGCTTCACCGACGCTGTGCTTTTTGCAGCCGTCGAGCATCCAACCAGCGTGCACCGCAAACTTGTAAGCCTCTTCACTCAGACGCCGCGCGTCGTCTTCGAGGTCCGAAACCACCGCCGGACCGGGATTCACCACTCTCAGGTCCCGCACGCCAAAGTTCTGCATCGCGCGCGCGGCTGAGCCGACGTTGATGGGGCCCTCAGGACGACACAAGACGAAGGCGACGCCATCGGTCAACGGTGGCGGCGGCGTTGACGTCGACGTCGGCGTCTTCTCCGCCGCCCTGAGCGCGTGCGCGCGCGGTCTAGGACGCGCGACGCGTCCGACGAACGGCGCCCTCGTCGTCGACGTCGAGGAGACGGGTGTCATGCGCGTCTCGTTGTGTCGCGCCTCGACGCGGTGCGTTCGTGAAAGTACAAATATATTCAAGTTACATGTATAAATCAGCGGTGTCAGTGACGATGCGATCGTCGAAACCGTCACTCACGTCGCTCGCGTCGCGCGCGCGCGTCGCTCCGAACGCTCGGAGACGCGCTCGGCGATGAAATCAAACGCTTCGCGAACGCCCGCGCCGGTTCGCGCGCTCGTCTCCACGCGTCCGCTCAAATTCGCCGACGTCACGAGCGCCTCCGCCTCTTCTTCGCTCACCGCTCGCGCCGATGATCTCGTCGTCTTCGTCTCCGTCGCCCGTTTCTTCCCAGAACGCGTTCCTCCACCCGTCGACGTCCCGGCTTCCGATCCCTCGTCTCCTTCTTCCTCTGTCGCCCCCGCGTCTTCCTCTGTCGCGTCCTCCTCGTACAAATCCGTCTTATTCTCGCACAACACCACCGCGCACTCCGGGTCCCCGTGTCTCTCCAACTCCCCGACCCAATACTTCGCTCTCTCAAAGCTCTCCGCGTCCGTCCCGTCGTACACCACCAGCGCCGCCGTCGCCCCTCGGTAATACAACGGCGCCAACGACGCGTACCGCTCCTGTCCCGCCGTGTCCCAAATTTCAAATTTGACCCTCCTTCCGCCCTCCGTCCGCGTCGCCCGCGACGCGAACGCCGCCCCGACCGTCGCCTTGGTATCGGGAGAAAACGTATCCCGAACGTACCGCGCGCTCAGCGCGGTTTTCCCCGCGTTCGACGCGCCGAGAAGGACTAATTTCACGCGCAACGGCGTCGTCAAATCATCCTCGTCCCGTCTTCTCGTCGCATCGTCGTCGTCGTCGTTCGTTTCCGTCCCTCGTCGTCGGTCTCGCCGTCGCCCGTTCCGTCGTCGTCGGTCGAGTCGGAGCGTTCCGTCCTCGCCGTTCGCCGGCGTCGACGCCGCGCATCCCATCGCGGGTCGTCGTCGTCCGTCGAGGAGTGCCGTCTCGCGCGTCACACTCGAACGCGTCGCGCCGATCACCGATGCGCGCGCACGCGGAAGCGACGAAACCCCCCACCACGGGCGGTGGGACCCCGTACGACGTCGCGGTCGAGCGCGCGGTCGACGCGACGCTCCGCCGGGCGACGTACGGGGCGCTCGCGGGAGGGGTCGCGGCGCTCGCGCTGTTGCGAGGACCTCGAGCGCGCGCGGCGTGCTTAGCCTTTGGCGTCGGGTGCGGCGTCGGAAGCGCGTACGAGGAGTCGCAGCGGGCGTTCGCGGACGTGCGGTGAGACGAGACGACGGGCGATGGGCGACGGACGACGGACGGACGGACGGACGGACGGAAGGACGCGTGATGAAGTATACTTTGGGATGCGTGGAGGTCGTGCTGACGCCGAAGAGACGCGCGGGCGTCGGTCGCGTCCCGATTTATTTGGGTACGGCGGCGACGACGGATGCGAAGAGACGCGCGATGCGCGCGGGATTTTAAATTGATTGTAAACGAGACGAGAACGCGAACGACGGGACGACGAGCCGAGGGCGAGTCGCCGGGTTTCAGAAGAAGGCTAAAAACGCGACGCGCGCGCATCATCTTACTTCATACCTCGACGACGACGACGACGACGACGACGCGGGAGGTTTCTTTCTCACCTCTGACGATCACGCACGCGCCGGGAGAGGATAGTCGGTGAGCGAGACGATGTTCGGTTCGAGCGGCGAGGACGTCGTCGTTCCGAGAGCGTTCAAGTTGCTCAAGGAACTGGAAAAGGGTGAAAAAGGCGGAGCGGGGTTACCGCCGTATCTCTCGTACGGACTCGCGGATGCCGGTGCGTGCGGCGACGCGCGACGCGAAGCGACGACGCGAGGGCGTGGACGTCGTCGTCGGTGGCGATGCCTGTCGGGGTAGCGCGCGGTTGAACCGATTCGACGTTTGGTGGATTGATTAGATTCTCGGATCTCTACGGAAATCATCCACGCAAAGACGCGACGACTGACGACTGAGCGCGCGATTTCTTTTCCTAACGATGACGCAGACGACGACGATGAATTCATCAACTGGACGGGGACGATCCTCGGTCCGGCTGGGACGACGTTCGACATGCGCGTGCTCGAGTTGTCAATCGTGTGCGGCGAATCGTACCCGGAAAAACCGCCAGAGCTTCGGTTTCGCACTCGGGTCAACGCGCCGTTTGTCAAGAGCGACGGTCGGGTTGATCTCAAGGCGCTCGGCGTCGCGCAGGCGTGGAGGAGAAGCAATTCAATTGAGGATGTGATGAACGCGGTGTACCACGCGTTGATGCGGCCAGACGTGCGACGCGTCGCGCAACCGGCGGAAGGCAGTAGGTACTAAACCGAAGACTTAGAATGTAGACGACGAGAGAGAGATGTAAATGATGTATCGGCGAGACGCTTGCGCGAGGGGGAGGGGGTGGGTCTTCCTCCCTAGGCATACCAATGGTCCAAATCTAAAATTGTTTCAACAGCCTACGTTGCGCGTTCCGTCTAGCTCATATCCGCGGCGAGCGCGATGGCGTTAAAGTTTATCGAACCCGACGCCGCATCCATGTACTTTTTAATCACCGGCACCGCGTCTCGAAGCAACCCAGCCCCGGTCGTCGCTCCGTGATACACCGGTCCAGATTTCCTTCCATCCAACTCCCAAACGCCTCCGTCAACCTCTACGAGCGCGACAAAGTGCAAATCCACCTCTTCATCCCCCGTTGGCACCACAGATTGCCCTTCAACGCTCGCCCCGACGTGCGCCGTCTCCAACGCGTCATCTTCTTCGATCACTTTCGCCCTCGCGTCCGCATCCAACCCTTCACACCTCGCCCGCAGGGACTCAAAGTACCCGTCGCGCGTCGTCGCGTCGCGCGCGTTGAGCGCCGCGTGAATCACCCCCATCGTCCCGCACGCGTTCGATACCGTCTGTTTCGCGAACCACACGTTTTCAGCGCTCGGCGTCGACGCGTCTTCGACCCCTCGAACGGATTCCGTCGCGTCCGTGATCGGGAAGAGGAGTAAAACCGCGACGCACGGCTCGGGAACGAACCCGAGCAAATCTGGCTCGAAACCGTACACGTCGTGAAAAGCGTACGCGGCGGAGAGACCGAGGGCGCGGGCGAAGGCGTTCATCACCTCTGGGTTCGCCTCGAGCGGGAGCCATTTCTTTGGCATGACGGCGAGTGGTGTTTCGGTTCGCTCGCGTTCTCGCTCGGGAGTGCGCGCGAGTGAGCAAGTGAAGTTTTCCAGTCGCGTCGGTTATCCTACAGTTGATGTTGTTATTAACAAGCCTTCAAAATACTTGGACGGATTGTTTGAGATTGAGATTGACTGGAAAATAATGCTAGTTGAAAATGTTTTCCGTTGTACCCACGCGCTTGATCGTCGTCGTCGTCGGTGGTGCTGGGGATTTTCTTGGCTCGACTACGCCGCCGTAACCGTCGTCGTCGTGCGCTCAGAGGAACCCGCCGACGCCTTTTTGTCATAGGCGTCGTCGTCGTGTAGAGCCTCGCACGAATCGTTCATCTTTGACTTGGCGAAAACACCGTCGTCACCTTGTTGTTCAGGGGTGGACGGGGCAGTTCTCCCGGCGGTCTCAGCGTCGTCGATGCTCGCGCAAATTGGGCTGAGACCCATCGGGTCGTTGATCATCATGCTACCGATGCTTTCGAGGTTGCCGCCGAGCAAGTCTTGGCTCGGTTGACGCAGGAGCGCAGCCTCGGCGGGGGTGAGCGAAACGGTCGTTCGCTCCCAGCTGTGGTTTGACATGAACGCAAAGTCCGGCGTTCCCGCCGGCTGAGGCGCGTCCGTCTCCTTCTCCGTCTTGACCCAGTCGATGAGAGACTCGATGGAGGAGAGCTCGTCGAGCACGACGGTTCGCTCATCCGCGGAAATCAAAGGATCGCCGTCATCCTCCAGTTCTTCGCTCTTCACTCGCGATAGGTGATCGTTGAAGATGATGCGAGATTCTGTCGCCAGAGGCAAGACTTTCGACTTCATATCCTCGAGACTCTTTTTGAGGTCATTCATGGTTTTCTGCGCCTTTGGAGCGCCGTACACGGGTAGTTGCGCGGCGGCGGCCAAAGTTTGTTTCGTCTTTTTCGCCGACGGCACGCCGCCTTCTTCCTCTCTCGGGGATCTCTTGTGACCGTGCTTCTTTGGCGCTTCAAAGTGCCAGATGCGCGGCGACTCGGAGTTGTTCGCCTTGACGCCGCCACCATCCTTCTTGTACTTGCGCTTGGCAGACTTGGAGCGTCGTTCTTCGTACTTTTCGGTGGCTCGAGCGATGGCGCTCGCGTACGCCTGAGTCTTCTTCGCGTCGCGTAACACCATAAAAAAGTGATGGAACGGAAGCAAATCGTGGCGATGTACGCGTGCGTTGCTATTGTCGAAGAAGTTGACCTCTTGCACGTCCGATCCCGCCTCTTTGCTGTGCACCGAGCCCGGCCACCATCCGTGGCCTCGCACGCGACCCCACACGAGAGCGCCGACTGGAGGCCAGCTCGGCGGAAGAGTCTTCAGTATTTCAGCCGTCTTTCCGGGTTGGGGCAGCGCCATGCCGAGAGACTCATCCACCTTGGCCGTCAACGCCGGCCACTCTGCGGTCGAGGCTCCGGCATCAGCTTGGGCTGGCTCCTCGGGAGCGACGACGCGCGCCTGTTGGTCCGCCGCCAGCGTCAGAGCAATCTCCTCCTTATCGCCGTCATCGTAATCAATCGAGTACAAATCCGTTCGAGGATTGTACGCCGAGATGACACCGGCGAAGAACTGCTGCTCGTACGTCCAGTAGACGCGAACGCGTCGACCGACAGATGCCTTTCCAGCCGGCGCCTCGGTCCTTCCGCTCGTGGAAGCCGCCGCTTGCTCCGCCGCCTCGAGTCTTTTTCGCTCCTTTTTGCGATCTTCATTCACCTTGCTCGCGGACGGGATGGAATCCAAGTCAAAGATGGTTTTCGGTTTCACCGCTCGGCGAGATTTACGCAATCCCTCGGGTGTGTATTCAACCGCATCGGTCGATTCGACGGCGGGCGACGCTCCGAACTGAGACGCCGTAGTCAAACCGGCGGCGTCCACCTCGGCGCGTCTCGCGCTCGATCTCTTGCCCGAAAGCACGCCTCTTGCGGTCGCCGCGTGCGATACGCTTTCCGGCTCATCAATTCCCAGACCGCTCGCGATTCGTCGGCGCAACCACTGATTGTTATTGCTCGTCGTCGGTCTATCAAACATGTCCCAAAACATCGCTTGCAGTTCCCTCTGTCCCAGCTGCGCGAGCTCTCTTCGCATCGCCTCGGGCGCTTCCCAAGCTTCACTCGAAAATCTGTGTCTGACAACCTCTCTCATTCTCGTTTCATCCGGCGTAGCCACCCGCACCGGCGCCGTCATCGTCGCGACGACGTTTCCGCTCGACGTCCCGGCGACTCCGCCCTCCTCGCGACTCGCCCCTCTCCCGCTGTCCTCGCTCGAACACCCCGCGACATCCTCACCACCGCCTCCGATCGCCGCTTCCACGCCTCCGTCCCCGCGTATCCGGTGTTCCGCGACGAGATCCGGCGTTCCGTGTCGTCCCAACTCGTGCCCGTCCGCCCGAGATCCGGACGCTCCGCCCTTCGCCTCGCGCGCGGAATTCTTGGACGATTCCCTCCCGTACGTCACCGTCGCCGCCCCGACGTCGTCGTCACCGATCGCGCACGCCGGCGACATCCCTCGACGTTCCCGCGCCTCGCCTCGTGGCGCGATGGGCGTCGTCGCGCGGTGGGCGTCGGGTCACGACGCACGCGCTAGTACTAAATGCCCCTGCAACGCAGATCGATCGACGGCACCGCGCGGGTGTCAATTATTTTTAATTGTCCCCGACCGCGCGCGTCGTCGTCGTCGTCGTCGTCGTCGTCGTCGTCCGCTCGTCGTCCCGAAGACCGCGAAGACCGCGAAGACCGCGTCGATCGATCCTCCCGGACGCGTCGCTCGGTGCCGCCCCGTCGACCGCGCGCGCCGAGCGCGAGGGCGGGCGAGAGCCGACGGAGTTTTTCCCGCGCAAAGGTTGGAAACGCGTGGGGCGCCGATGGGTGAGAGGGGTACACGACGAGTCGTGACTCGTGTTACTTTTGCGTACACACGCACCCAGGGTTTAGGTACGTGACGTCACGCGCACGCGCGCGC
>Ga0255774_10000451_pt1 | contig 36951 bp, 24 predicted proteins | sample 101ome_17_FD_179972 | JGI IMG/M metagenome (GOLD analysis project Ga0255774, IMG submission 179972) | Coastal salt marsh microbial communities from the Groves Creek Marsh, Skidaway Island, Georgia - 101407AT metaG (version 2) | ecosystem: Environmental > Aquatic > Marine > Intertidal zone >... | reverse complement strand
GGTGAAAAGAAGGTTGCGGCGATCGGCGTACATTTTCTTGCTGTAAAGCGCCGCCCAGCGTAGCGTCGCTCTACTAGTTTTCGTAGCCGCAACAGTTTCAGCGTGAGTCTTCTCGACTTGAACAAGTTGTGCCTTCAAGCGAGCGATCTCAGACTCGAGTTGACGCACTTGGCTCGCCGTCATTTCTGATCGAGATGAATCCAACTCCTTAAGAGCGGCCTCGAGCTGCTCGATTCGGCCATCTCGCTGCGAAATATCCACTTCATTCTTCTTCAGTAGTTCATCAATAATCATCTGAAGTTCGGTGTTTCTTTCTGTCAGCTTTAAGTTCAACTCCTCCGCCTTTGCTTGGAGAGCCACACTGCGACGCTGAATCGACTCGTGGCCTTTATTGGCTGACTTGAGAGAGTCACGTAGTGTGTCATTTGCTCGCTGTGTTTGCGCTAGTTGGGACAGCGTGAATTCAGCGTTCGTTTGCTGCTGATGCATGAGCACGGTGAACTCGTCCTGCAAACTTTGGAGTTCCGCCTTAGCGGAATCACGCATGCTGGTCATTTTCTGCAGATCATCTTGAAGGGTGTCAATCTGCTGTCGTAATGATCCGATTTCCGCGGCTCCGTCGCTTTGCAGACTGCGGATACGAGCGTCACATTCAATGCTCGTAGCGTCGAGGAGCAGTTCTAGTTCGCTGACTCGCGCTTGCAGATGTTTCCTATCATCTCCCTGTACCGTCTTCGCCACGGGCATAGTTGCGGATTGTTGCAACTTGACGTACGCCTCTTCAACACTTCTACACCTCGTCGAAACTTCTCGCAGAGACGCCTCCACGGTGATTTTATGTTTTTCGACTTCAGCAACAGCTTTTGAAGATTCTGCGAGTGCCGTCGAAAGGCTTTTATTCTTCGCCTCGAGTCGATCCAAATCGGCAGACTGAGTACTGATGATGCTGAATGCCTCTCTGAGCTTGATGCCCTCGATCTGTTGTACATGCGCGAGTTCCTTTTCTTTCCCTCGAAGTAAACGACGATACTTTGAAACATCTTCATCGTTCTTTGATCGCAGGTCTCTGCATTGCTTCTCAAGTTCATAGAGCTTATCACGTTGTGATGACGAAGTCGTAACACCATCAGCGTGCGCCATCCCACGCTCGATTCCGCCATCTTCGAGGATACGGATGCGTTTCTTCTCTTTCTCACGAAGCTCATTCACACTCTGCAGTTCTTGGTGAGCATTGTCGAGTTTGAGTACTAGCGCATCGTAAGCATTTTTCAGACTCGTTGTCCTTATCGATGCGCGCCACTTTGCCGTTGCCAGCGCTGCACGTCTGTCAGAAAGCTCGGCCGTCTTGAGATTCAATTCGCGTTCCATGGCCGCCAGTCTTCCACCAAGATCATCGATTTGTCCATCGCGACGCTTTATTTCTGCGTTACTTTCCTCGTACTTAAGCGTTAATGCCATCATTTGTGCATCCTTTGTCTTCAACATCGACTCGAGAGCAGAAAACTCTTGTGAGCCGGCGACGCTCTGCGCTTCGATACTCGAATGCAGTGCGCTGAAAGCATCAGCACTCGACTTCTTCATATTTTCAATGAGACCTTCTGCGTCCTCGACTTGTTGCTGCAAGCTCGCGATCTTGCCTTCGGCTTTCATGGTGTAAGCTTTGTGCTTGTCCATGCTCGACTTGTAGTCAGCCTCAAGTTTCGTTGCTGTCGCAGTCATCGTGGCCAGATTTTTTCGCAGTCCGTCAATCACATCAGAATTTGATACGTTATCCATTTTACGCGCATCTTCTTGTGCCTGGAGCTGTACGCGGAGCTCTACTTCTGATGTTCGTAAGTTCTCAATCGTATCCGCATTTTCCGACAGCCTAGTTCGCAGTGCGAAATTTTGCATTCTCGAGATGAAGTGCGCGAATGAAATACCCGTTCTACGCTCGAGGAGCGTCGCCTCGACATCTGGTGCTGCTGTAACGGCATCATAGCGTAGGTTGTGTCGATCGCTCGTTTTCAAGTCGCGGATCTTCGCTTGGCTCACTTGCAACTCCTCTTCTATCAAGTTCTTTCTTGCGAGTGCGTGCTCTTCTCGCGCCTCTGCTTTAGACAAGAGACGGGTGAGTCGCGCGATTTCGGTACGCAGCGCTGAGTTGTCCGTCAACCATTTTTTTATTTCGGTCTTCTTCGACTTTTCGACGTGCACAAGCTTGGAGTTCAAAATAGTCATTTCTTCAGAATGTTTCTGGCGGATCTCCTTGAGCTTCTGCTCCAGAGACGCCGCTGAATGCTTGGACTTGTCGAGTTCCTTCGTCAAATGTGCAAGCTTGGACTCGTAACGTTTCGATGCATCTTGCAAGGTCTTACGATCGGTGTCGCGTTCTTTCGTGGTCGTCTTCAGCTGATCTTGCACTGCAGACAACTCGACTCGTAAACGCTCCAGCTCCTTGGATTGTTCCTCGAGCGACGTTTTCATTCCTGCATTGTCCATCTCAAGCTTGTGCTTCGCATCTTCAAGTGCCCCGAGGGACTCGTGTGTGCCAATCGACAAAGTTATCTCAGACTTCATATCAAAGCCGTTCTTGAGTTCAGATTCAAGCTTGAGAATGCGGTCTTGTGAACGCGCGTTTTCCTTCTGCAACTCTAAAATTTCCTTCTTCAGCTTTGCGTTGAGATCGTCAAGTTGGTCGCGCTTTCGTTGCTCGTCCAAGGAGGTTTGCTTCGAAGATCGATTCGCAGCGTCAATCGCTGCTTCCAAAGCGCGTTTGGCTTTGGAGCGTTCTTCTTCCGCCTTATCGTTGAGAGACTTGATACGTTTATCCATGGCAGCCTTGAGTTCTTGCAACTCCTTCTCAAGTTGCATGGTGAACGTTCTCTCCTTCGCGAGTAGGTCCTCGTGCGACTTGAGTGACTGCTGGAGCTTTGAACGTTCGCTGTGGCAGTTTTCACAGGCTTTGGATTCATCACGAAGGGCGCGCTCTGCGTCGAGTGCTCGTCGACGCCACATCTCAACCGAACTTGCGTCGTCGCCCGGACCGTATCCGCGCAGTTGGCCGAGCAACGCCAATGGTTCAATGCGAAAACTAACACCCAGCGGGTTATCCACGCGCTTAATTAGTGGACTACGCGAGTTTTCTTCATCATCAAACTCCTCTCCCTCGTCGGCATCTTCATTCATCCTGTCGAGCGCCACGTCGGGATCCGCCGTTTTCAAAATGGGAGATTTCTTCTCCCTCTGTTTCGGCGAAGGCAACCTCACCGCCTCGCCCGTTTGTCTCGTATCCACTTGAAGCAACAAACCTTTAAATAAATTCAAGGTTTTTTCGTCACCAGTCTTCTCCTCCTTACCGCTCTTCTTGGTCGAAGGAAGATCGCACCCTTCTCCTCCGAATCGACACCCTGCGTTTCATTCAATTCGCGCGCGGTTGATTCTCGTCAGTTGCTCTATTCGCTCATTCATTCAATCTGCGCGTCGCGTCGCGCACCGCCTCGTCCACCCGCGCACGCATCAATCAACACCGACAACGGGTATCGCGAGCGTTCGTTCTACGCGACGCCCCCTCACGCGCCGCGAACGAACCCGAGCCTCTCCAAATATTCCCCCGAAACCAAATCCTCGTCAACACCACACCACGCACGAAAACGTAAAGGTCGCGCGCGCGCTTTACGTACTCGCAAGCCACTCAAACTTATCGCTCCGCGCATCCGCGAGCGTTTCCTCCGCCCCGCGTCGCGATCGCGCCCAATCGTCCACCCCGATCGGTCGCGTCGGTCGCGCGCCGCTCATCTTTCGACGACGGACGACGGAGGTCGGCCGGTGTTGTTATCGACGAGACCAACGAGCGAATTTGGAATTCACAATCGTCCCGTCCCGTCCCGTCCAACGCGCGTCCAACGCCGGAACGCTCCGTCGGTCGGTCGGTCGGTCAACGCACGACGCTTCGTCCGCTCGTTCGTTCGTTCGTTCCGTTCCGTTCCGTTCCGTTCGTCGTCGCGCGCGGGATACTCGCGTCATCCGTTCCGTTCCGTTCCCTTCGATTCCCTCTCCTTCCGTTCGTCCAGTCGCTCGCGTTCCACGTTCCCACCTCGAACTCGAACGACCAATCTCGCGCCCGCCCGGTTGAAGAAAAAAAAACCGCGCGTGGGTGATCGAAAACCCAATACGTTGTAGTTAATAAATCTATCACATCCTTGTGCCGGGTACAAACAAAGTGGCAACTAAATTCGGACGTTTGGACGGGCCCAGAATTTGTATACTGTTTACGCGTATGAAATACGCTTCGGGCGCGAACAGACGCGAACGGACGCGCGTCAGGTCGACCGCGGAACGAACGAACGAACGTCCGCGCGTCCGCGCGCGCGTTTCGAAGGCGCCAGACGACGCCGACGGTAGGGTGAAGGCTGCCGACGACGACGTGGGTGCGTGGACGTCGTTCTCGGTGGTGGCTGTGGGGGTGCTAGACGCCGAGCGGCGCGCGCGCGACTCGAGGTTGTTCGGAGCGACCACGGACCGAGGGTCGCCTGCCCGCCCTACCACAGAGGGACTTTTCGCGGCGCGCGAGGCTGTGTGTTACGAGCGAGCGGTTGAGAAGCGGCGGCGGGTCGTCAGATTGGTAAAGAGACGACGTAGAGTGAGAGATGTCGCGACAGAGAGAGACGAAGGAAGCCGCGGCGAGGAGAACCTTGGTGGAGTTTGACGCGCAGATCTCCGAGACGGCGCAGAGAACGGGAGACCCCGAACTGCGAGGGAAGATTGAGAAGCACTTGCTTCGATTACCGAGGCAGTACGCACTGGATGTGAACTTCTTAGATGATGTCATCGCGCACCGTGATTTGCTTTCAAAGACGGAGAGGGACGAGAAGGATGGAACGGGGTGCGGCGTGCACAGCACAGTACGCGAGGTGGACATTGCGAGCATAGGGGAGTTTGAGACGCCGGATGCGATGGATGCAGACGTGAGTTACGGGTCAACGTCGCAGGCAAATGGGATAGACATTATGAAGGGAGGCTCCTCGCGGCATTCGGGATCGAGGAAAGGGGTGAGAGCGCCCACGTTTGGATCGAGCGTGACGCTGACTTCCCTAGGTATCGACGAGCACTCTTCGGTAGGGATGTACGAGATAGCGGTGAGCGCAGGAAACAAGCCCATGCTTCTCTCTAGACTCTCAGCGGTGCTTTTCGACGTTGGGCTGAACATTGCTGAGGCGCACGTCTTTTGCACGGATGATGGATTAGCTTTGGACATTTTCATCGTCACGGGTTGGCGCCGAGGCGACGCGTTCGCCCTCGGCAAGTCCATCCAGTCGGCTTTGAGCAATGTAGAGTGGGGAGACGTACCGACGTCGATTACGCAGCGGAATGGCGAGCCAGCTTCTTCGAGCGGTGCGGGATCAGAAGGACGCATGTCCAATCCATCAGGCGCGAGATCCAATAGTGACGCCATACAGATTGACGGCGGAGAATGGGAGCTCACAGAGAAGCAACTAGTGTTCAACGAGAAGATTGCCAGCGGTGCTTTCGGACTCTTGTACCGAGGAAGCTACTGCGGTCAGGAAGTTGCCATCAAAGTCTTGAAGAGCAGTACTGAAAATGGACCCGGCGTGGAGACACTGCGCGAGTTCGCACAAGAACTGAACATTTTGCGCCGAGTGCACCACAAGAACATCATTCAGCTCATCGGAGCGATCACGCAGCACAAGACTATGTGCCTAGTCACCGAGTTTATGCACGGCGGTAGCCTTCTTCAGTACGTGCAAGAGCACGCTCTCAAGCTGCCGGAGCTCATACGATACGCCTTGGGCGTCGCCATGGGCCTCGATTACTTACACAAGATTAACATCATCCATCGAGATATCAAGACTGCAAACCTCTTGCTCGATGAAAATCACGTCGTCAAAATAGCAGACTTCGGTGTCGCGCGCATTCAACCGACCGATGGATCACTCATGACTGCCGAGACAGGCACGTATCGCTGGATGGCACCCGAAGTCATCGCGCACCAACATTACACAGAAAAAGCGGATGTGTACTCGTACGGCATCATGGTGTGGGAGCTCGTGAGCAGCGGGGAAGTCCCGTATCCGGGTTATACGCCGCTGCAGGCCGCAGTCGGTGTAGTTCAACGAGGTCTTAGGCCTACAATCAGTCCATCGTGTCATCCTATCATCGCTCAGGTGATGCAATACTGTTGGCTCGCGGACATGAATGCCCGGCCGAGATTCGAGCAAATAATCGCGTTATTACGCAACGTCGAAGCGCCGAGGGATCAAAGCGACGGTAAGCATGGCTTCTTTGATCGCCTTCGCTCGGTAAGCTTCAAGTCGAAGCAGAACAAATCTTAGGCCACTTCTTTCGGTAGATGATGCTTCTTCAGCAACCATAGTCTTTCTTTATCAAAGAACTTTAGACTCTATAAAAGCTGTCTGCGTCACACAGTGCCTCGCCATGGTTGCCCAGCCACCGCCCTCGATACGTCGGCGGCCCGACTCCACCCTTCTATTCAGAATCATGAATCCAGAACTCTTTTACACCGTTCCAAAGTCCATCCTCGCCGTCGGCATCGCTTGCTGTGCCTTGGCGTGCGCAAACACGGCAAGACTCGTGCTTAGCGCCGATCCCGAGTCTGTGCGTCGACGCACCGACGACCTCGACGACAAAGACGATAACGATTAACCACGCGCTCGCGTCGTCCATTACGACCTCGAGTCGGTCCGTAGTCGAGTTAACGACGCGAAGACTGGGTCGTCGCGACGCTCTAGAAGTAGAGTAGCCATTCATAGTCATACCGGTACTAGGTACCGGTACCGGTACTGTTTAACAATAGAATTAGCCAAAAAATCTTGGGTGTTGGTGCAACAGCCCGCAGCGCGTCACAGCGGGTCGACGGCCGACCGCGACATCGCGACATCACGCGTCGAACGGTTGCGGAAGCGTTTTCCAAGAATCGATTACCGTTATGGCGTCCGTGTTCGATCCCGTCGCGTCTGCGATGCCGACGAATGCGCTCGTCGTCGTCGATGACCGAACGTCGCAAGACGCCGTTGGAGAATCGGCCAGCGGTGCGCGAGGTTCACGCAGTCGTAGAGGGAGCATCACGCGCGTCGGCGCGCTCTGGAGCATGTTTCAGGTGTACGTCTTGTTGCTGATTGTCGTGATTGCGTATAACGCGCTCGCGAACGCGTTGCGTCCCGTCCGATTGGACTTGAGTCCAGAGGGGATGATGCTCGCGGGCGGTGTGGACCCGTCAGTAGTGGCGAGGTACAACGCGTCGAATTACGCGTCTGCGCGGTATGAGATGCAACACAGACATGTGCAGACGACGTACTGGACGCACATGACGAGGTTGACTATTCGCAGTACCGCGAACGCGATCGCCGCCGTCGGTGTTGGTTCCATCAAAATCAGCGCGGCACTCGGACGCGCGAGCGTCGGTCTCGTCGCAACCGCGCTAGAGAGCGCCGGACTCGGTGTTGTCGTCGACTTTTCGCGCGCAATGGGTGACGGAGCCATATCTACTGTACAGAACGTCGCGTGGCTGATGGCGTTCGCGGTAGCGCCGGTGGTTGATTACGCGCTTGAGCCGTTGTACGATTTCGTTTACGACGGTGTGGAACCGTTGTATCAAACATTTGTCGCGGGTACCATGGATTTCTTCGAAGACACGACATTCGCGCTCGAACAGAATTTAGCCTCGGTGGTGAATGCGCGCGTGATGAACATCATTCGCTGGCCTCTGCACATCGTTCTAAACCCATTCAAGTGGCCAATGGGTGTCTTCGAAGCCATCATCCATCCGACGTACAAATTCTGTGCATATCCAGAATACTTTGACGATGTCCCAGAGCCTCAGCTTCCCATCGTTCGCTCCACCTTTGGCGACAAGTGCCGCTCGAATGTGTGGGGCGAGTGGACGGAATGTAGCATGAAGTGTGGGCCGGGGTTCAAAGTACGCGCCAATCACTGCGGCAAGAAGCAAGTTTCTCGCTGCGCCGGGACTGATATGATTGGCTGCGACGGCAAATGTGGCAGCGGCCTAAGAACTGACTGCAACGGTATCTGCGGTGGTAAAACACTCGTTGACAAGTGCGGCGTTTGCGGAGGAATGAACGCCGCGCTCGGATGTGACGGCAAGTGTTTCAGTGGTATGCGTGAGGATACGTTTGGGAGCTGCTGCCACGCCAGCACCATCAGCGCCGGCGGAACATGTGGCTCCGACGCCGCACTGCCAGATCATCTCAAAAACGTGGCTTCTCAGGCACGGAAAGACCCTGGCTCGGAAAATTCCTTTGAGCGAATGGTTGCCACGCTCAAGTCTGTGGCCCTCTTCTTCTTGCGAATCCTTTCAATTGTCGCTCGAATGGTCGGGCACGTGGTCAACACGGTGTTTTCGTTGGCCGTCAGCGTTCTGTCGACCATCTTTTCGACGGCAATGTTAAAGGTGATAGGTTCATTGACGGCTGGTTACATGGTGGTCGGGATCGTCGATAAGAAGGCTCAGCAAAATTTGGGCAAATTTTTCCGTGACGCTGTTCCATTTTTGGATGAGAAGGAAAGAGAGACGAAAAATTACGTCGTCGCCGCCATGGAAAAGAAAGATGCTCCGGCGAAGCCGAAAGACCAAGTCGAATCTTTTGTTCGCCGCATCTTGGATGACATCAAGCGCGCAAAGGATGTGCCTGGGTCGATCATGAACTACGTTCTGTGGCTATATGCGAAGGCGTACGGAGCGATTGTCTATTTGTCTCCCTTGATTTTGGACTTCTTGAGAGACTCAGCGAGCGTTCACTTGCACAAAGCCAAGCGCGAAGCAGAGCACGCTAAGGCTGAGGCGCAGCAAGCGAAACGTGAAAAAGATATGTTGCTCGAACGCGTACAGGCGGAAACTTTGGCGGTTGAAGAACGCCGAAAGCTCTTGACGGAAACTAGACAAGCCATGGAAAAGGCGCGCGCCGTTGAGATCGAGTCGAGAAGACGTCAAAAGGAAGCAGAGCGAGAAGCCAAACGCGTCCAGGAAGAAGCGGCGGCGGAACTACAGCGAGCCAAGGAGATGGCTGAAATCGAAGCGCGCAAGGCGGCTGAATTACATCGCCGTGACACCGAGTCATTGCAACTCCAGGCACGTTTGTTGGAAGAAAAGGCTAGAGCCGACCGAGCTCGAATTGAGGAAGAAGAACGCATCACTCGCGATGCTCGAGAACAAGAAGAAATGCGTATGCAAAGCGTGCGAGCCGATGAAGCGCGCTTCAAGTCAAGACTTGCAGATCAGGAAGGAAAGGTACATGAGGCTGTTGCTGCTGCTAGTCAGATTCTTCGAAGAGTGGAAGCTGATGAAGCGAGATCCAAGTCACTGAGACGTGACGTCGTCGAGTTTGAAAAGGCGAACATTGCCAACGCCAAAGCCGCGAAAAATCAAGCTGCGGCAGAACGAGCGAAAGAGTACTGCTCCTTCGTTACCACGCAGTTTAGCATGATGGACGCTTTCATCTTGGCACAGCAAATCGTTGATCGAGAACAAGATGCGCTTGACATGGTGAAATTACGCGACGAATACGTAGACATTAAAGCGCGATTGATGCACTTTCGCCCCGTGCCGCCGAGTTTGAAGCAGACATATGCATTCCTACGCAAATATGACGCGAGACGTCGCTCAGTCGTCGCGTTGGTGAACGCTGCATTTTTCCACCCGGAGGAACGTGTACAAGTGAAAGCATTGGAAGCACTCGCGAGACTGGCTGCAAAGCCCAGTATCGCTGCACGCATTCTCTCCACCACTTCCACGATAAAAGAAGCTCTGCGCGCATTTGAGTCCAAGACGACTGGCAGCACGCGAGCTATCCTTGCGATGGAACTCGTGCACGCGATGGTCACGAATCGTGAGTTCGCACAAATGGGTGTTGCCTTCGACGCAGAGAGCTCAGTCGTCCTGGCTCGTGCGCTGGCGTCTGTCCTGAAGACTACTCCAGTTGCGAACAGTACTCCGGATGACATTGACATACGTTTTCTCGTTGCGGGCATTGATGTCATCTGGCACATCGTCCGTTATTCAAACTACGACGATCGTATTCAGACTTCCCTCGCTGAAGAAGGTGTATTGCGTTATTTATTGACCCTCCGACCAATTGCAAGCAAGAGCACAGAGCTCGCTCGCGTTTTATGCGGACTCGCCATGGCTTTGGCACTAGAGAATACAACGGTGCAAGCCATGATGACAGAGCCCGGCGTCAAGTTTCCTCGTCGTGTCATCAAGCTGCTCGCGCAGCACGATGCGATAGACTACCACGGCGAATTTGCCCAATTGAATGACTTTCTCACGGCGAACGCCGGGAAATAACGCCGAACTTGTAATCAGTAAATAGCTTTTAATTTCCTCGCCTGAGCGCTGAGGGCGTCCGGTCCCGCTGTGTTCTCACATCTTCCATGGACTTCTCGGCGGAACCTCAGATACGCGCGCGTGCGACACGTCAACTGCACGACGCGTATTCTCAATTTGAGAAAACCCGCGAGAAACATCCGCGCGCACGCGTCGACGACGGGGGCACACACGTCGACGCGACGAGAAACACGACGAGTTCGAGCTCGAACTCGAGTTTCGGCGGAAGGGTCAAGATGAGCGACGACGAGCGCGAGACGGAGTCCATCGAGCCGATTCCGCGCGGTGCGCCGTCTGCGTCGCCCATGCGTAGTGGCCATAAACTCTGGAAGATTGCTCGCAGTAGATACGGCATCGTCGACGAGTCGGACGACGAGGTTGGTGGAGAACGAGGCGCGCGCGCCACAGAGGTTGAAACGGCACAAGATGGACGTCGCAGGCGCCGGGCGAGCTCAGATTACGAAAGTTACCTTAGACCAATCTTAGATAGAATGCCAGTGAAGCCTGAGAGAGTCAGTTCGGTGAACGGACCGCTCATGAACGTGACTAGAATAGATGACAAAACGCTCGACGTAACGATGACGACGTCTTTCAGAGCTCATTTCACTGAGAAATTGACAACTTTGGGTGAACGCGCGCGAGCGCTCGCGTTGCCTGGCTCCGAGAACAATGATTCAAGCTCTAGTTGGAGTGGAACCGGCGTGAACATATCAGAAATAGACGCTGGGGAATTCGTTCCCGGTCGGGGTGGGCGATACTCCGTGATGACGCCGGAAGATAGTTGGAACGCGAGCGATGCGGGTGCGATCGGTCGACAATCACCAGCCTTGGGATGGTATGAAGATGGAGCTGGTGCTGCAGAGGCACTCCGCGACGAATTTTTAATCAATCCGGAGGACGTACGCTTGCAGGAGCGCATCGCAGTGGGTGGATTTGCAGAAGTTTTCAGAGGCACTTGGCAAGGCACGGTGGTGGCCGTGAAACAATTGTTGGAGCGCACCACTGAAGTTCAATCTAAACTTAAACAAGAAGTGGCAGTTTTGGCGAAACTGCGCCATCCGAATCTGCTCTTATTCATGGGTTACTGCGTCGATCCCCCGCTGATATGTACAGAATTTATGCGGAGAGGATCGTTACACACAATTCTCAAATCTGGCCGGGTGCTTGAACCCGAACGCAACCACGCAGTAGCCATTGCTGTCGCGCGAGGCATGTCGTATTTACATTCACGCTCTCCACCAATCTTGCATTTGGATCTGAAAAGTCCAAACATCCTCGTGGATGAGAAGTGGCGCGTGAAAATAGCTGATTTTGGACTCGCGAGGATGCGTCAAGCGACCCAAGTGAGCGCGAAGAGCGAATTCCACGGTACGCCCGAATGGATGGCTCCAGAAATGTTGCGCGCCGAATCGTACGATGAACGAGCTGACTCTTACTCCTTCGGCGTCGTGCTTTGGGAATTACTCACCGCTCGCAAACCTTGGGATGACTTACATCCCATGCAAGTCGTCGCCGTCGTCGGCTATTCCGAGCGCCGCCTGGAGCTCCCTTCCGACGCTGCGGTCGTCGAAAACCGATTAAGCAGCACCATCGCATCCCTATTCGTTCGGTGCACCGAGAAAGTCCCGACATCGAGACCATCTTTCACAACGATATTAAATGCGCTCGAGACGACGCGTGACGCCGCCCGCCTCGCCCGCGATGCCTCACGGAGCGCCTCTCTCTCCCGTGAACAAGAAAAGGATACCAAAGTCGCCAGTCTCGGCGTTCAGGTCGAGTATCTCGACGTAGCCGGCAGCGCAGAAGAAAACTTAAAATATCGTGCGACATAGGCTTAGCTTGTTGGAAATTGTTAGAAAAAAACATGTACCGGTACTTCTCACTCCAGCTGTGACAGCGCAGGAAACACGGAAACACCCGTTAAAAGCGACGTCGGCATAACGAAACGCGTCCCGCGCCCGTGCGCGCGTTGGCGCCATGCCGTCGACATCGAGACGAAACGATGAAGCGTACCTCGCAGGTGAGTGTGTGATTGGAAGAAACGCGCGAGATGGAGATCACGACGACGCGCGAGACGTTTGAGGCGTCGAAACGCGTCGAATGAAAAAGTGGTTTTCGTTGAGCGCCTTTTCAACGACGGAGAAGAACGACGGAAAAGAACAAGACGCGAAATCGGACGAGTGGATGATGGGGTCGTTCAGTTGGTCGGTGTGAAGGGTGTGATTCGCGCGCGTGGCGTGTCGTCCGATGCGGTCGTGGGCGGGAAGGACGACACCGGCACCGCGTGCGCATTCTCTGAAGAAACGCATTTCGAGCGCGCGAGACGAAACGAACGCGAGCGACTGAACTCCAATTTTGTTGCGCCGCGCAGATACGACACCGATGTACGCAACGTTTTCGGAGGATATGAGTGGTTTTTATGGCAAGTGGACGACTACGATGCACGCGCCGTATTTGAAGAAGTTGGGTACTAGTCCGGTGCGCGAGTATTCGGGCAGAGATTTGACAATAACCACGAGTCCGGTGAGAGAGCCCAAGTGGACGGATGAGACGGATGAGGAAGACGAGTACATGTTTAGCGATCGAGACGAGACTCCTATGAAGCCACGCATGTCGAAGAGAGCTAGGAGCTTGCGCCAAGTCCGCAGTAGCGGTAATGCGGCTCGTCTCGTCGCCCGTTCTTTCAAAAAGCAAACATCTCGCGCCGCACGTGGGTTGGTCGGCCTCTTGTCGAACCGTTCGAGTATTTTTGACTTTAAGATGTTCAAATTATTCACTTTTGTGCTGAACGTCACCTTGAGTACGTTTGAAATTCCCCGGCAGATGGTGCTCATACCGCTGCTCGTCGGGAGTAGGTTCCGCATAGTACCCGAGTGGGTAGTATCACTCTTTGAGATGGCAGAAGAGGTGGACGCGCCGAAACGTAGCCAGGAAGAAGCGTTTCCGCCGCTCCGTTGGAAGGCGTTGAAAGTATGGGAGAATGCGGTTAGGAGCGGACGTGATCGTAAACTTCAACGCGCCGAGAGTGTCGGTCAAGTTGAACAGCCTGAGACGACGGCTCTGGTTGACAAGCTCGTCGAAGAAGGCAAGGCGTTCGACAAGGCTTGTGATTCAGTGGCGTCACAACGAGCCTTTGAAGAGGCTTTGAAGTTGCGCCCTAAGGATCCCGCTATTCTTTGCGCGCTGAGTAAGGAACTCAGCGACAGAGTCTTCGATCACGAAATTTTCCACAACAAACCGATGGCTAGAAAGTTCGCTTCAGACGCAAGTGAACTTGCGAACAAGGCTATCAGCATAGCTCCCACCGATGCTCAGTGTTATATTGCGTTTGCCGTGGCAAATGCTCGTCTCAGCATGTTTAGCGAGGTTCGACAGAGAGTCGAGCTCACTCACGCCATCAAGGACAACTTGTTAAAGGCTATCGAGCTCGATCCGGATAATGATTATGCATACCACGTGCTCGCTAGATTTGAGCACACCATGGCCCACGTGAGTGGTTTGGTGCGATATCTCGTCAAAAAGTTGTATGGTGCCATGGAACCGGCCACCATCGAGCGCGCGGAAGAGTATTTCCGCAAGGCGATCGATATTAACCCGCAGCGTTTGATACATGGTGTCGAACTGGCTAAATTACTCTACGAGACGAAGCGATACGACGAGTGCAAAACATTATTATTACGCGCGTTGGAGCTTGAGATTGAGGATATCAATAGTCTGCGCACGAAGAAGGATGGCGAGGCTCTTTTGTCTAAACTGACGAACAAGCTGAACCGAACGCCGAGTCGCCGATCGATGTCCCATACACCGAGCCGGCCAAAGCTACCGAGAACCAGTTCCACGCACTCGGTCGGGTCCCCGCTCAAGAGTCCGTCTCGTCAAAATTCGCTCGTCTTCAATAGCTCGTGAGCCGTGAGCTCTTACATTATTTCCCGCACGCGACCGTCCTGGTCATCGTATCAAGTGCGCGGCCAGTGTAACAACAATACAGTAACTGAAACGAAGGCACAACGACAAAACACGCCGCGCGTCCGCGGCACCATCTATCGCCGCTCCGCCCCCGACGCGAGTCATGCCACCGAAGAATAAAAAAGCGGATCACCTCGCGCGCATGCGCGCAGGCGCGAAGAAACGCGAAAAGGGTGACATGCTCAGCGGAATCCGAGCCGCCGCCGAAACTCACGGCAGCAGCGACGGCAGGATCGACGCGAGGCAAGGAATGGCGACGACGGTGTTTACGGTCGAGTCGCTAGGATTAAAGAGCACAAAAACTGCGAGCAATGCCAGGAAACGCGGGATAGGAAGCGGATCGCAGCATAGAAAGGGGGTGACGACGGTACTCGCAGCGGAGGCTTCGTACGACGTAGAGAGACGCATTCGTGATGCGAGGAGACCTTTGATGAGCGAACCAAGAGGCTACAACGAGCTCACGCCGAGTGATTCCCGTTTAACGGATCGAAAGTCTCTAAAACTCATGCCAGCGCGTCCCAAGTGGGATTACGAGCTAAAAAGAGGAAAACTCCACGCGAGGGAGCGAAAGGCGTTTGTCAAATGGTTGAGAGAGGCGAAGGAAGCCATGATAGAGGCTGGTGGATACGCGCCGGCATTCGAGCAGAACATAGAGGTGTGGAGACAACTGTGGCGTGTTTTAGAGCGCGCCGACGTCGCAGTTATCGTCGTTGATGCGCGTAATCCAATGCTTCATCTACCGCCGGCGCTTTACGCGCACATCACAAGACGGTTGAAAAAGCCTCTCGTGGTTGTACTGAATAAAATAGATGCCGTGCCGATGCAAGCGGTCGAAGAGTGGGCGGCACATTTCTTAGCTGCTCTGCCAGGCATCGACTCGGTTGTCGGGTTTTCATCTCGCGATGAAGCACCGGCGAGCGAGCGGCATTGGCAACGCAAGACGCACGACCCAGAAGAAGAGCGTGAGCTCGCATCTCAGCGCATGCATCGAGCGTCGAAAATCCCTGTCGGTCGGGATGCGTTGCTAAAAGTGTGCACGAAGTTGGCGGAGGACGGAAAGCGGTTCGAGCACGAAGAAGACGAAGATGATGGAGATGACGAGGCTGATGCGGAAGACGCCGACGCTGGAGAAGAGGACACAAATGAAGACCCTGAAGACGAGGATGTCGAGCGCGTGCGCCAGGCTGAACTGCGCGCCGAGCAAGAAGAAGCGGATCGTATGAAGGCTGAGGGTAGAGTGATGATCGGCCTCGTGGGTCATCCGAACGTGGGCAAGTCATCGATGGTAAACTCGCTCTTGGGTCGCAAGGCTGTGAGCGTGAAGGCCACGCCTGGCCACACCAAGACATTACAAACTCTCATTTTGGACGGGAAAACGTGTTTGTGTGACTCACCAGGTCTCGTGTTCCCTCGTATTGACATCTCACCGGCGGAACAGATTATTGGAAATCTCATTCCTTTACCAGTTGTTCGAGAGCCGTTTAGCGCAATCCGCTGGCTTTCTGAAGCAAAGCTTGTGGGTGCAGAACGTTGGAACGCGATGCAGCGCAAGTTCAGCGGTTCCAACGACGGTAAGCTTGCCGCATCGCTCGCTGCGCCCATCACGAGCGTGCTCAAGATTCGGCCGACAAAGCAATATGATCCCGAAGTTCTTGAACTTCTGAACAACGAAGACCTGAGTGGAGAAGATTTACCGTGGTCTCCACTTTCGCTTTGCTATGCGTATGGTAAAATGCGCGGATTCACGCAAGCGAGAGGTGTAGACTTGCAGCGCGCGGGCCAGGCGATATTAGGAATGGTCTACGATGGTAAGATGCCATATGCAATTCCGCCCCCCATCGGTACTCCCGTTGTTCGCTCCAAGTTGGAGCCGGTCGACTTAGAGGATGACGACGATTTCGAAGACGACGAGTCAGATGACGACGAAGTCAAAGTGACTAGATCGGGTTTCGCCGCGCTTGCGATCGACTCCGACGAGGAAACCGCACGAGAGCAGTACGCGTACAGCTCAGATGAGGACGAGAGCGGCATGTTCTTGTCCATGAATTCCATTCTCACAGCCGAGGACTTGTCAAAAGGTGAATCCAAACGAGGCACTCGAAAGAAGTGACAGGATAAACTTTAGTTAGCTTTAGAAGATGCGGCAAGTTATGTGTAAATTTAAAGATCAGATGATGTCAAGAATCTTTAACGCTATGGCGGTGGAAACGGCGCCCAGGCCAATGACTTTGATGGACTTTCCGAGCACCCTCGTCAGCTGGCTAATCGCGATTCGAAGAGCGAGAGCGCCGAACAAGACGGCAAACGCGACGAGGGCGGCATCGTTCCCAAACTCCTTCATTTCTTGCGGGAGAAGATCATAGACTTGACCAACGGCGCCGGCGACCACACTCGCGTCGCCCGCAACCGCAGAGGTGTCTATTTCACTCGCCTTGGTCGTCAGAGTTTCGGCAGTCTGCAACAGAGATTCCTGGGTCAATTCTCCAGTGGTGTAGTACGTGTAACCGCAAACGACCGTGAGCGTGCCCAATACGGGCGGGCCCCACCCGAGCGTAGCAGGCTTTGTCTCAGGCAACTCACCCGTGGCGTTGAAGGACTTCACCCCAACCTCGCCTCCCGGGAACCCACCCGCGAGACCACCGAAATCCTTCGCGAGCGACACTTCCTTCGTCTCTCTCCGCTTCTTTTCCTTCTTCTGGACCGCAGCCTTGGCTTGCTTGTCCTCGGCGAGCTCGTCCCGATAAGACCACAATCCCTTTTCCCCTCCGGCGAACCCACCCGTCAACAACGAGTCTCTACCGCTCTTGGATACCAATCCGCGATCATCCTTGATGTACTTTCCCTTTCCGACGTAGAATTCATCCTTACCCGGGTTCGATTTGTTGGCGCGGACGCGCACGGACGCTCTCGCAGCGTTTTTCTGGCTTGAATTTCTTCCTCCTTCACGACGCACAGCGACGCTCTTCCTCGCGTCGGTCGGTCTCGCGACGGCGACACGCGCGGTTTCCCTGGCAAGCATCTCGATCGGTCGATCGGTCGTTCGATTGAAGCGAAGGTGCGTTCGGTCGTTCGCCGCGAAAGATTCGGTTCGAGGCGAGGCGAGATGTGCCGGTGCGAGGGACGCCTTTCAATTTGACGCTGACAGCACAAACAACACCTCACAAACGCGCGCAAGGAGTGGTCGAAGATCCCCACACGGGGCGTTATGGAGGCTGAGCTGAACGCCTACGATGCCCTCGGGTTGAGCTTCGAGTCGAACCCAGATGACGCAACGATTCGAAAGGTACGTCGACGCGAACGCGACGCGTCATCGTGTTTCGTGCAGTCATGCTTTGTTGACTCGCCGCGCGCTCGCGAGTGGAAGAGACTGACGAGAGGATCGACGACGTTGCGATCGTGTGTGTGACAGGCGTTTAGAAAATTGGCGTTGAAGAAACACCCGGATAAACGACCGGCGAGCGAGAGAGCGGAGGCTGAGAGGGAGTTTGACGTGTTGCAAAAGGCGTACGACGCGCTGTCAGACACCGAAGCGAGGCGAGCGTTGGATGACGTACTTCGCGCCAGAGCGGCGAGAAAGGAGGCGCACGCATTGAGAGATGCGAAACGAAAACGTGCGGTGGAAGATTTGGAGGCGAGAGAGCGCGCGGCGGCGGGTGGTGAGATTATCGGGGAGGAACGCGCGGCGAGAGACAGACTGCGAGCAGAGCTGGAGCGTTTGCGTAAGCAATACGCTGGAAAACACAGAAAGATTCCTACGGATGAGGACGGCGATGGAGGCGTGCTGGCGGATGTGGAAGTCCCCGAGCATTTGCACAGAGCGCTTAAAGTAGTTTGGAGGAAGGATCATGACGGCGATGCGAGCGGCTACTCAGCCGCTCGTCTCAAGGAGATTTTCACCGCCTTTGGCGCCATCGAAGACGTCGTCATCAGAGAGGGTAAGAAAAAGAAGGGAAGCGCTCTCGTCGTTTTCAGAGATGCGGATTCTTGCGTCAACGCGTCGACTTCGTCTTGTGGCGACGTCAGCAATCCGCTCGTCGTAACGCGAGCAGCTATTCCAAATGCAAAGGCGCAGGCGACGCAAGCGGCGCAAGCAGAGAAGAGTTATGAAAATAAACCTACGAAAATCGCTATGGGAGCGGAGGGGTCGAAACCAACAGTCGCAAACCTAGATTTCGAAAGTGCCGTACTAGAACGACTCAAGCGTGCGCAAGAACGAGCGAGGTTGGTTGCCGAAGCGGAAGCTGAAGACTGATTTGAGTCGCCGCGGGAGGATTCCTTGCACGGCGCTTCGCGAGCCTTCAGCTCTGGACGCTATCGAGACGAGTAAACTGACAAATTAGACGTTGTTTAGGTGTAGCTGTAGCAGACTGCTCGTCAGATTTAAAATAGAAGGCTAGGTTGTTTCACATGTGACATAAGCGCGTTCGGTGCTTAAAACACCGTTTCGTTGCGTCATGGCTTGGCGTATTTCTCCGTCCACTCCCGTGCCATCGCTAATGCCCCCTTCTCATCCGTTTTCCAGTGCTCTGCTACATTTTCTCTCAATGGATCGTCTGGATTCGGAGCGCTCATCAAAGCTTGAACGCTCAACAGAATCGTGCGAATCTGCAACGCAGGCGACCACTTGTCCTTCAAGACGTCTAAACAGATTCGACCGATTTTATCCGTGTTTGGATGATAAATTTTTGTCCTGAAGAACACCTCCGGCGGCGCCATAGGATAATCTGCAGGCAAGAAGAGCTCAAGCTTGAACTTCCCGCCGGCGTATGCGGTTCCTTCCGGGCCGTCCACAACGACGAAAAAGTGCCTCAAGTTCGTCTCGCTCACCTGAACAGCGATTCCCGGAATCGGTTCTTGTTGCAAACGTTGAGCTTCCTGTTTATTCAACGCAATCGCGCGCGAAACCGGGCGTGAACGGTCAGTCGACCAGTCTAGAAGTAGATCGCGAGAAAACGTCATCTCTCTATAGAGACACCACGCGAGGGCGTGAACCCATCGTTCACGCGCCGTTCGCATCCGCGCGATGCGTTCCGGAATGGTGGAAATACCTTGATGATGCGACGCGGGAGCTGAGATGCATCCATGGCGTCAGGCTCGCGCTGAAGATTAGAGAGTGAAGTACTGCCGGCGCCCACAGAAACGAGCACGAGGAAAATGTCGAGTGCGAAAAAGAAAAACCGACAGGCTCGCTCTTCTCGCGCGATGGATGCGTCTACAAGGGTGGGTTTGATCTGTTGCGTCGCTCTCGCTGTTCAGTATGGCTCTGCTCCGATGTTGCGCGACGCATTCGTCGACAAAGCCGTGCCAGCGAGCGCTCTGGTTTTGGCTACTGAGTTCGCCAAGGCTATACTGGCAGTCTGCGTGCTGCGCGCGCGAGGTTCGAGAGGCGTCGCTGAGCTTCACAATTGTAGGTTAAGCACGATCGTTGCGAGTTCAGCCCCGGCGATCGTTTACGCTGTGCAGAACTTTTTGCTGCAAAGCGGAGCGTCTCGCATCGACGGTGTCAGTTTCAACTGTTTGAATCAGCTGAAACTCGTCAGCGCTGCATTTTTCTTGTACTTCTTGCACGGTAAACGACAGTCTACCATTCAGTGTTTTGCGTTGGTTGGCGTCACGGTAGCTGGAATAGGGTTGAGCGTTGTAGGCGCCGCAGACGCACAAGGGAGCGAAGACTCTGCAGAGTTTCTGCTTGGCGCTGCATACGTCATCGTAGCCTCTGCACTTTCTGGACTCTCCAGTACGGCGTGTCAGATTGTACTGCAAAAGTACGATAAAGATCCTGTCATGCTAACATTCGAAATGGCCATCGCTGGCGCTCCTGTAGTCGTGTGCGTCGAGTGGTTGTCGTCTGGCGTGCCGCGAGCGATTTTTTCGTCTTGGACGATACTAGCTTGGATCCCAGTGCTTTCGGCTGCGATAGGCGGCCTTTTAGTTGGAGAGATTACGAAGAGGCTTGGTTCTATAGCAAAAGGATTTTCAGTCGTCTGTGGCTTGGTTTTGACTGGGGTTTTGGAGGCTTCCTCTCGAGGCGAATCGACGCCAACCACGCACGTGTTGGCTCTCTTCGTAATCGTGATGTGCAGTTACCTACACACGGCGTATCCACCCGGTGTGAAAACTAAGGTGGCTTAGGAAACATTCTTTATTATTGTCCTTATCACTGTAGCTCTATTGGAATATCATGATACACTCTACTTTCGCGCAAGTCTAGGGAATGCGTGCTTCATCGAAGATGCAGTGCGGCTTTCTTAAGACTTGCCCGGGACGTAATCTTTCCACGCGACTCGCTCGATGAGCTTTCGAATGATGGTGATCGCTAGAACACTCACGAGGCTTCCTGTCAACGCTGAAACGTTGAAAGTCATGGAGAAGTCTGGTGTTGGCAGAAGCATAAGGAGGCCGTTCATGTAGACGGTCTCTGTGTGACCGAAGGCTTTCCTGAGCGAAAGAGTCAATGGTGTCTGCTCCGCCTCGTTGGTAGCTTCAGTCATCGGGCGAATCGTAAATGCATCTATTTTCGCAGGTGGCAAATCAAAACCCCTGTTCGCATCAGCCGGAAACTCGCTTTGCCGAAGGAATCCTTTGTCATACTGCATGTATAACCGAAGCGTGGAGATGTTTGCAGGAATCACCGCTTGTAATTCGAGTGTGGATGATCTAATTCTATCGATCGCGGGTATAAACTTAATACCTTCCGTCAAGTCGCGAGATACGTCCTGGCCGTCGTGTTGAATCCTAAACGTGTGCATGAATAACTTGACGAACCACGGCATCGGCTGGAACAGCCTTATTCTAATCGGTTCGTTCAAGTCACGTTGGGTGCGTTCTACATCGATGATTATACCCCCGTTTTCGTTACCGTTTCCAGTGAGAAAACGTTCAACGTAGACCACGGGTTTGCGGTGATTCACGCCGCGAGTCATCGCCTCCAATTGATCTCTACCCTTCAATGCGCCGAGCGTTTTGAATCGCTCACCGTTGCGCACGTGTATGTAAGCATTATCAGCAGCTGTACACGCGTCATTACGAGAATGTGCGATTGATTCCATGATGTCGCTGTAAGCGTGGTCACCCGTTGGAACGACCATCATCAACGTTTGCTCGGAAATGATCTCTGTACTCGTCTTCGAGAGCCGAAGTCCAAATGTTAAGTGCCTCGCGCCAAACACGGCATGAGCCGTCGCCAAGACTTTCCCGATCCCGCTTCTATCTCTGCACGGAAGCTGTTTCAACCACGGAGCAAGATTTTCTACGCAAACCGACTCGTGCGGCAAGCTCGCATGCTTGACGACAATGTCGACGTCGGCTCTCTCACGAGCAGTTTTCGTTCCGTTCCACTCCTGAAAGGCTAACACAGGCTGTGTCAACGCACTCGACTCAGCGAGCGTGCTCAGAGAAGCGCAAAACACACCGCCTAAAGACTTCATCGCCTTCTTCCATCCACCGACGCTCGGATCAACCTGCGAAGCGTCCGCGTCTTGCGTTTTATTTTTCGCCCAAGTTGCCCAAACTTCAGCGCCGATCGGTTTCGCCGTCACTGGCGGCGCACCCCACCGTCTAGCGTTCCATCGACCGCGTCCGAACCAAAGTTCAAGCTCTTCAAAGCCCGATTCGTTCACAATGGACGACAAGGTGTTCGACGTGATGGCTCGGTGTCGAGCCGAGAGTGGAGATTTTTGGACAAACCCAAAGACGAAAGCAACGGCATCGTCCTTCAATCTCTCGACGAGCACTTCTTCGGTGAACGTCTCGTGGGCGTCGACGAGCGTGAACGTCAAGAACAACGCCACGAGAAGAAATCCGGCGAGTGCGCGCATGTCTGCGCTCGCGTGGTGCACTGAGGTTGGTCTCGGATTAGTTTGTGGAGTTGGTTAAGCGTTGAAGCTTGCACGTTTACAGTGGAAATTCGGCTCTGAGAGCCTCAATATTTTGCGAGTCGCAGTGATGCATCAAATCTAACCGCCCGGTGCAACCGAGACTTATGCGCACGTAACCCCAATTCGGGCTGTCCGGGTTGGGATTCATGGAAAGCGCGCGGATGTAGTATGGAATAGATTCGGCGTATCGTCCCTGGTTTGCGTAACCTATGCCCATGTTTGACCACGCTCGCACGTAGTTTGGCTTGAGGTCGAGCGCTCTTCGGTAAGCCCCGATGGCTTCTGAGCTTTCAGCCCCGTTCGCTCTGGTGGCGCCTATTTTGTTCCACAGCGAATGATCTTCTGGCCTTAGCACCGTCGCGCGCTCAAAGGCGTTGATGGCTTCATCATAGTTCCTCGTCAAGTGAGCCATCACACCCAAAACGGTTTGTACATCGGCATCGTTCGGAGCTAGTCGAGCCGCCTCTTTGAAAAGCTCGAGCATTTGTTCGGGAGTCTGCGAGTTTCGTACACCAGCTATGTGTTGAAAACGCGGTTGACTCAAAAGCCATCCGCGCGCGTGTCCCAAGGCTTCGTCTTGATCAAGTTCGTTCGCGTGACTAACAGCTAGAGCGAGGAGAACGTCTGTATTCTGCGGGTTCACTTCGTGCGCTTTACTCATCGCGGCGATTGCCTGCTGATCGTCGTCATTCTCCGCCTGGATACGTCCGAGTTGATACCACGCATCGCTATTCTGGGGATTTTCTCTCACCCAAGCCTCCACAGCGAGCACGGCTTCCGAAAGCACACCATCTTTCGCCAACTGCGTGGCGGTCTCTTGCAACGCGTGTCTACCCAGATATGGATTCGGATCGGTGAAACGATATTTTCCCCTCGTTGCGAGCGAACTATTTTGCACTTGATCCCAAACATTTTCCATCCATTCCGGATTCTGTCGTTGCAAGTCTTCAAACTCTGCCGCCCATTCATTCGGCACGCGCTTAAATTCCTCAGCCCAGTCATCGACGTTTGATTGTCGTTGCGCGCCGTGCACGTTTGCGTATTCTTGCGCCCATGCGCTCTCATTTTGTTGTATGTTCATTCGCTGCGCGAATTCGTCGGCCCAGCGAGATTGATGTCTCTGCTCTTCGGCGAATTCACGAGCCCATAGTTCGGCGCGCTGGATTTGCAGCGCACCTGTTTCTTGCAAACCGTCGTTGTTAACCACCACCTCCCCGGTCCCCATCTTCGACATCAACTTTGCAAAATTCGAATTGGCAAACTTTGGATCGGCAATTAGCGTCGCTGCGAGCTCGCTGCTCTGCTTTGCGGTCTGAATCGCGACCTCGTCCATCGCGTGACCTCGCTGCTGTTGGTTGCTAAATTCTTGCGCCCACGTGTTCTCTCGCATGGCTTGGAATTCTTCTCCCCATCGCGCACCGGAACGAGAAGCGAACTCGTTCGCCCATTGATTCGCGTGTGGCTGTGGGTGTATTCCCGGCAGCGGACCCTGCCTCGAAAACTCGTTCGCCCACTGAGAGTGATGCGTAGACTGCTCTGAAAATTCATTTGCCCACGTATTGGCGGACGGTGCAAGACGCGGAGCCTGAAACCCGTGCGCCCATCTCTCACGCTGATGCATCTCGCGCAGAGCAGCCGCGTTTCGTTCCATTTGTACCCGAGCATTCATCTCGCGTTCGTCGGCGCGCAACCTCTCCATTTCCGCATCCACGCCGCCCATTTGAAGATGCCTCGCCATGACGGCGCTTCGGCTTCGCGCAGATTGCTTATCCTGCGCAGGAGCAAAAGCTTCGAATCTAGCATCCGCGAGGTGCTGCATCGCCGGCATCGGTGCTAACATGTGACGTTGCGCCGCATAATGCTCCCCACCGTCCATCAATCCTTCGTGTGCTAATCCTAGTTCGGACGTTGTCTCCGCGGTGTTTAAGTCTTGTCTCCCTGCGTGCAAACTTCCAGTCAGTCTAACGAACGAAACAACCCATCGTCGCGCTCGATCGACCGTTATGCACGGTCGCGAACGTACCATTACCACGCATCGCTTGTTGCATCTGCTGTTCCCTCGCGTGCTTGCCGCGGTCGCCGAGGACGACGTCCGCGAGACGGGACATTGGATTTTGAGTTCCCGAACCGCTCGGACCGCTCCCGTCCGATGGTTCGCACGCGCCGCCGCCCGTGGCGAGATCGCGAAAGAAACCACCGCCAGCCATATCGCGTGTCGTCGGTGAGCGCTCGCGGTGGCGGTACGCTCGAGACTATGGGGCGCGGTATGGTCTGAGGGCGAGGCGGTGGGCATTTGCGTGGTCGACGCGTCGAGGGATATTCACAATCGAGCGAGCGCTATTGACAATCGTCGTGTTCCAATTTAATGTCCACTATTGTATTTCATGGCTAGGTCGGGTGTTACGTGAGAACGAGCGCGACTTGACTGGGCGGAAGGTCGTCCAACACGCGCCAGTTGTACAGGTAATAATGCAAGTTGCCATCGCCGATGCCGAACTTGAGTTCGCGCAAAAATGTCTCGTTCTCCATGAGATTCAGCGCGTTAAACACGTCAAACTCGTTCGCCTTGGCAAGAATGAGCGCGTCTTCCATGAGTTGGATGAGCGACATGGACGTCGCCACGTTGTAATACGAATAAGCCGCCTTGAGGACTTTGTGCTTCGTGTTACCGTGAATAATTTGCGACGGAAGATTGTAAAAGCTGATAAAGTCGGTAATCTTCTTCGTCTTTTCATCTTCGACGACGTACGAGTACACGACATCGTCGCGCGGAAGGAGCCAGTGCGCAACTTCCTCTTCGTTCAACACGGGGGCGACGGCGAATTTCTCCAAGTACTTAGACAACAATTGCTTCACCTTTGGAACATCCTCGAGAGTCATGTGTCGAATGCCCTCAGCCTTGGGCTTGGCGGCGAGCTTGTACGTCTGAATCGCCCGCGACATACTAATCCCAGAGCCAAGTCGCGTGAATCCAATGTCTACGAGCTTACGAATATCTAAGCTACGGTGCCAGTACCTCGCCTTTGATATCGGTTTGGGTAAGACGACGCCCGCCGTGTAAACCGCCTGCCACACATCTCTCGCGTTGACTCGACGCGTAATCTCCTTAATCAACGTCGGTGCGATCCTCTTCGACCTCAACTTTTTATGAATACACAAAAAATTAATCTCCGTTAAGTCGACCATTCGTCCATTCACGCGAAGCTTGGCCGGAACACCCGTGATGAACGCCACGAGCGTCTGCGTAACCTTCAATCGCACACCCACGTGCCAATCCATGTGATACGCCGGCGGTCGCAACGCCCACTTCAAAAACTCTTGCGAATACTGAAACCGAAACATCGCGTCATCATCCTCGACATAATTATTTGTCAACAACTCATACACCTCCTCTTGAGTCTTCGCATCCGTCATATCGCACGAACACCACTCGTACCCAGGTGGAAGCGCTCCGCCCGTGCGTTCCACTTCGCTCGCGCTCTTCGTCTCGATCGGTCCCTCCGTCAGCTCTTCCCGTCTTTCTTCATCCCCAAACTGTCCCACCGGCTGCGTTTCCCAAAACTCGTGTTGCGGCAATCGTCCCAACCCACCGGGTTTCCGTCCGTTGGCGTTTTCCTCCAATCGCGCGCGCACGAGCGCGTCCAGCACCGAACGCAAGCCACCATCATCTTTTCTGTGATCACCACCGTCGTCAACGTCGACGTGCACGACGTCGCGCGCGTCGTTCACCGACGCCTCTGATGGTGCGCCTCGCGATTCATCCTCTTCCGTCGCCGTCATACCTCTCCGTTCGGTCGTTCACTCGCGTCCGACGGCGGGGTTGGCGCGACTCGAAGTGTCGGTTTTGTCGGGGTCGGGGCAACGGACGGCACTCGAAGACGCGGGTTGGTTTACCCGTTCGTTACCGTCGCGTTCCGCGTCGGCGCGCCCGAGGTTGGTTTCATCGAGAGGTCACGGCGTGCCTCCGACGATTCACGCGGACGGAAGGACGGAGGGACGGTTGTCGTCGCCTTCGTCGGAACGCACGCACGCACGAACGAACGAACGAACGAACGAACGAAGAGAGTGTGGCGTGTGCCAGCTGGCGGTTTTTTTCTCTGACGACGTTCGTCGCGTAAAGCGAACGTGAACGGCGCGACGGACGCGTGAGGAAGGATGACGCTCGCGAAATGGTACGAGGGGTACGCCACGGTGCACCACGTGACGGGATTCATGGCGTGGATGTCGGCGGTCGTAGCGCTGGCTTTGACGTTTATGCACGTGCGGCACTACACGATGCCGCACGTGCAGAGACACATCATACGCGTCGTGCTCATCGTGCCGGTGTTTTCGCTCCTGTCGTGGACGTCGCTCGTGATTGATGACGCCAAGTCGATTTACATTGAAAGCGTGCGGGATTGCTACGAGAGTTGGGTGGTGTACAACTTTTTGAACTTGTGTTTGGCGTATGTCGGGGGACCAGGTGCGATCGTAAACGCGATGAGCGGGAAAGAGGTCAAGGCGGGGTCTTGGTTGCTGGGAACATGTACGTTTGATCAAGACTTGATTGTGGATGGCAATTACATCAGACGATGCAAGCAAGGGTGCTTGCAGTTTGTGTTTATCAAGCCAATTTTATCGTTGCTGGAAATCATTCTCTACTCTCAAGGTCAACTTGGCGACGGTCAGATAAACTTTTTGAAGGGATACGTGTACATCCTCTTCGTGTATAACATTTCGTACTCTTTAGCGTTGTACGCGTTGTGGATGTTTTACATCGGGGCACACGATCCGTTGGCAAAGTTTAACCCGTTGCTCAAGTTTATCATTGTCAAGAGCGTGATTTTCCTCAGCTTCTGGCAGAGCTTTTTTACGGCGATGGCGGTGAGGACTGGGTCGTTGTCCAGCCCGCACGAGGGTCGAGCCGTGCAAAACGTATTGATTTGCTGCGAAATGGTGATTGTGTCCTTTTTGATGTGGTTCGCGTTCCCGTACAAGGATTTTGTTGATCCGAACGGCGCCAGACGAGGTTTCGTGTCCAACATCGTCAACTTTGTCAGCGTTCGAGACGTGTTCGACGACACTGTGCACCAGTTTGGGGCGACATATCAAGACTATGTTTTGCACGGCGACGGCGAGACGCCCGATAGAACTTACAAAATGAGAACTTTTGTTCCGATGGGACGATCGAGCGGGGGCGTCGAAATGAGCGACGTAGCGAGTCTCTCCCGAAACGCGGCGATGGAGAACACGGTGTACGAAGAAGAGGGACAGGATATCGAGAGGGCGCAGAGCGGTCCATCAGACGCTCCCCAAACTCCGCCGCCGCCTAACAATACGGTTAGCGGCGACTCATAAACATCGCGACACACTATTAGAAACACACGCACAGCGTATAGCAAGCAGAGCGCATTGAAGTAGAAACACATTGATAATAATAATACATCGCGTGAGACGCAAGATATCACCGACTCAGTCCAGATAGAAGAGGGTAACGAGCTTTTTCGCCGCCTTGGCGTCGCGACAAGTCTCGAGAAGAAGCCTAGAATCGTGGAATGCGAAAACAATCACTTGCTTAACTCGACTCACAATTTCATCGTTGCAAATCCTCGAAGCCTCCAGGAGAGACATTTCGTCGTTTTCTGGCGCTTCGATGATTTGTTTCACCGGTTCAAGCAATTCACGCGACTCTCTCGGCTGCCTCGCCAAGCTTTGCGGTAAGACGACGGTGAGAAGTTCAGGCTTTTCGGCGCGCAGCGCGCCTCGAATAACGGCGGCGTTAGTCCCCGTCGCTCCACTCGTAAATATATGGTTGCCCGTGAGACATAGCGCGTACGAAAGAATTTCGATGAGTTGCTGATGCATGAATCCCATGTTTCTCGTACCGAAGAAACCAATGTTCTTCGGGCAATCTTCCTGAATCGCGATGAGCTCCTGCAAGTAGTCGAGATCTATCGCCATCCCGCTCGGCTTGTCCGCCACAGCGCTCACTCCCTTCACCACGGCGTCGCCCTGAGACGAGAGATCGTCCCCACCGTAATCTGCTCCGAATAATCCTTCCAAATCTTCCCTCGGACCGGCGGAGATGGACGGAGTGCCTTCACTTCCGTCGTCGCCCGGCGGAAGCTCCCCAAACCCATCCGCCAAAGCCGCTGACACGCTCGCGCCTCTCGCACCAACCCCGCGTCCGCGCCGCACCGCGCCGCACTCTGAGAACAATCCGCGACTCAGCTTTTCTGTCGCCCCGTCCCCGCTTTCCGCCCGAGCCTCGACGCGAATCCACGTGCGGTTTCGGTTTCGTCCGAAACCGGTGCCGCCCGATCTTACTTTCGCCCGCGCCCGCGCGTCCCCGCGCTTCGCGAGACACGCGAGCGCCGTCGTCGTCGTCGTCGCCATGGCGGGCATGTAGTTTTCGACTCAATCGAGAAGCGCGCGTCCCCCCTCGGCGGTCGTGCGTCGTGCGTCGTCGTCCGATCTCGGACGGGCGCGTCGCGCTGTGCCTCTCGCAGCGCTCAAAGTTGTCAAGTTTTTGAAGCGACGACGACTAAGACGACGTCACACGCGGACGCCCGACGCGCGGGCGGGCGATGAAGATGCAGCGGTTCGGTAAACTCGGCGCCGTCGCGTCGTCGCTGAAAGAGGCGACGTCGAGCGTGGCGAAGAACATCGTCTTCGGGGCGCCAGAGTTGGATTTCGACGACGGTGGAGCTGAACCGTTGCTGGATAGATTAGTAAACGGTGTGCTTCCGCCGGATAGACGCGCGGCTGCGGCGGCGCTTAGAGATTTGGCGAAGATGAACGCGCGGGCGAGACGGGCGGTGGCGTTAATCGGGGTGAAACCGATGTTTGAGACGCTGAGAGATACGACGGACGACGACGACTTGGTGCGAGGGACGCTGGAGGTGCTGCTCGCGTCGAGCGAGTCGAGCGAGTCTTTAGGTGCCGGGGATGATGATGGCGTCGGTGCGCGAGATGCGGTGCGTCGCGCGATTGCGGAAGATGCGCGGCACATTGCGCAGCTCGTGAGTGAGCTTCGGGGGGCGGATTTTTATTCCAAGTTGTACGCGGCGCAGACGTTGAGAGAGGCGAGCGATTCGTGCGGAGACAGCGTGCGAGCGGGGATGCTCGCAGATCCGACGGCGATTCCGACGCTCATGGACTCCATGAAGGAGAACGAAGTGATTCGAAACGAAGCGTTGTTGCTTCTCGTTGAGTTGACAAAGGGTAACGAGGAGCTTCAAAAGCTCGTCGCGTTTGAGGGTGCGTTTGAGCGCGCCTTCTCCGTGATGCGAGAGGAGGGCGGCGTGGACGGCGGCATCGTGGTACAAGACTGCCTCGAGCTGTGTAACAACCTGCTGAGAGACAACGCGAGTAACCAGACTTTGTTTCGGGAGAATGGGTTTGTGAAAAGTGTCCCGGGATTGGCTGCCGTGGAGCGAGAAATCGGTGGTAGCGGCATGAGCGGCATGTCGGCGCAAAAGGCGGCGAATACGTTGTGCGCTCTGGAGACCGTGCACCTGCTCGTCAGCCCGGATGAAGACCGAGAAAAGAGGAAACACTTGCAATGCGATGGTGATCTCAGTGTTATGCTCAAGAATCAGAGATTGGAAGGGTGTAAGTTGAATCAGAGCGAACTGGCAAAACACGGAATGGTGGAAATTCTCGTGCGCGCGTCGCTCGGCGATACGGCGGTGAACGCCGTCAGCGTTCGCGTGGCGGCACTGCGCGCTCTCGCAGCTCTGGTGCAAAACCATGTTCCGAATCAGACGGAATTGTTCAGCGCCACGGCAGATCGTGCTGGTACGATAACTGAGCCTGCATTGTTGACGTGCGGACGCGTAGCCCTGTACAGCAAGTCAAACGCGGAGCGCCAGGCGGCGATAATGGTCTTGGGCTCGTCGATGCGTGGTAACCAAGAAGGCCAGCTACTCCTTATCTCCACCCTCGCGCCGACGGGTCTGGGCTTGGACGACGGCAGTGATGAGTCGTCACTCGGGGGGCTTTTGGCTCGAGCGCTCGTTTCAAACGGTGGCTCAAATGTCGTGTTCGACGAAGGCAGCATTGCTTCGGCAAAGATCTTGAGAGATATGCTTCACAAGAATGATCAGAGCAAAATCAAGGCGTTGAACGTCAATCTCGAGCCTCTGAGCTCGCGTTCCAACTCGTCGGAACTCTTGCTCCCTCGGTGCGTTCGGCAACTTGCGGTGACGCACTCGACTGAGGATGAGAAACCGAAAGTCGAGCATTTACAGACGGTTCTGTTGCGTCTTTTGATTGTTTGGTTGTACGGTTGCAAACCCGCAGTCGATGCGTTTCTTTCCTCTCCAGGGCACCTACCGGCGATCGCTGACCTCGCCCGCATTGGAGGGAGTACGCAGTCTCTGCACGTCTCTGCACTCGCGTGCGTCGTTCTGGGATGTTGTTTGATTGAGAACTCTGGGAGCGTCTTGGACGTGGTTTCCGCGCGAGTCGGGTTGCAAAACTTTTTCATGAAGTGGGAAGCCATGAGCAAGTCTGATTTATACTCTGCCGCATCGCATGCTCCGACGCTACCGAAACCGCTGACTCGGGCGAACGCGGCGCGAGTAGCGACTCAAGGAGATGGTAGCGAAGAAGAGCAAGCTGCACCCGGAGACATCTATGATCACGATATAACCATTTTCATAGACGATCTCGAGGAACGCGTTAAGTCTAGCGTGATGTCTTTATACGCCAAGCCTTCGGGAGACTCTGAACGCATACAATCGAGTGCATCGAGACGACCAGAGGAAGATGATGCGACATATCTGGCGAGACTCAAGCAATCGCTCATCGATAGCGAAGAAGAACTCGCCAATGTGCGAGCAAGAAATACTGTGCTAGCCGAGCAACTACTTGGCTCGAGTGGCGGTGGGGCTTCGAACTCGGATGCCGCGACGGATAGCGTGTGTCGAGCACCATCAAATGGCGCTCTTCAAGCCGCGGTCGAAGCCGCGAAACGCGCGAGCGCTCAAGAGATTGCCAATTTGAAAGCAGAATTAGCTGACGCAAAGAAAACGGCGAACGAACGGCAAGAGTCTCTCACGTCGCTCAGTACAGCATACAACGGTCTCGAAGCCGAAGTGTATCGCCTCGAAGCAGAAGCGAAGAGTCTGCGAGAAAAGTTGCACGATTCGGCCAATCCAGGGGCGCATTCTTCCCCGGATACGACCGTGATCGATGCCGCGCGCGATGCCGGACGTGAGGAAGGACGCCGACTCGCTGAACACGACTTCAACACGCGAATGCAATCTGAGATTACCAACGCCGTAGCGGATGCGGATCGAGCGCACGAAGCCGAACTTAATGACTTGCTCGCATGTCTGGGCCAAGAAGAGGCACACAAGGAGCACCTATTTGAGAAATTGTTAGGATTAGGTATCAATGAGGACGAATTAGCCAAAGAGCTCGCTGCGATAGTGATCGAAGAGGAGTGAGTTTTTGTAACAAGAAAACAAACAACCCGTTCCTCCGTTCACGCTGTGCAGACTTAACAACAACGTGATGTATGTACTCGCCTTCACTCGACGGTGCGTCGTCAGTGGATCTGCCCGCGCACCCGTTCGAACCACCGCTCGCGAGGCGAAAAGGACTGACGTGGGAGTGACACGAGCGCGCGATGGGAGCGGCTATCGCGAAACTTCGCAACGGTCCGCTCGATGCGAAGGACTGCGTTGAACTCAAACCGGTTTGGGGACCGTTCGTGGACACGTTCGTTGCGACTCTGCACGCGCAAGGCGGCGCGGTATCGCCGGAACCCGGACCTTCGAAAGAAAACACGTCGAACAGCTACCGGCGACCGGGTGTGGATAGATTGGTGGCGATCGGCGACGTGCACGGGGACTTGGCGAAGACTCGAGAGGCGTTTCGAGCAGCGCGGTTGACAAACGAGCGCGATGAGTGGGTAGGTGGAACGGCGACTTGCGTCCAAGTCGGTGATCAGTTGGATCGGGGTAAAGACGAAATAGCGATTTTGCACTTTCTCGAGCGTTTGAGAGGAGAAGCGAGGCGGGCCGGAGGAGAGTTGATCGTGATGAACGGTAATCATGAAACCTTGAACGTGAGCGGGCGATACCGATATTCTCTAGCGGAAGGCAGCGCCGATTTTACGCGCTGGAGGGCAAGACAGGACATTGGTAAGGCGCTCCGAGCGAACTGCGGGCTCGCCGCCGGACTCTGTGAGGCGCGATCCGGAGAAGCGGCGAAGGCGGACGTATTACCGACGTATGTTAAACAACGGGAGGGCGACCGTTGGCGAGCTCTGGCACCCGGGGCCCCACTAGCTCTTCGATTTTTAGCGCACCAGCCCGTTGTCGTCGCCATCGGAAGCACTCTGTTCGTTCACGGCGGTGTGCTCCCTGAGCACGTCACCTACGGCTTGGACACGTTGAACAAGGAAATTTCAGAGTGGATGCAAAAGGGTAAAATTAAGGGTGCGCCGCCGCTGAGCGTGCAAGGTAAAGACTCCATAGTTTGGGCTAGGGATTACTCCCATCAACAAGAGCACAAGTGTGACTGCGATTTACTCAAAGAAACGCTCAAAATGATACCCGGTGTGGAACGAGTAGTCGTCGGTCACACCATCCAGCACCCCCACGGGATCACTTCAGCGTGCGATGGTAAGGTAATTCGAGTTGATGTCGGCATGTCAAAAGGCTGCGTCGATGCAAAACCAGAGGCGCTCGAGATTCTGGGCGATGGTGCGAGCATCTCGAGAATGAAGCTTGCTGACGACGGCGAGACTGTGCACGCCGAACAACTGCATGGTGCAGCGGCGTCGGCCTAGTCAACATGATCGAATGCGCGCGGAAAGCTTCTTAATGTCATATATTAGTCAGAGTTGCGTGTGTAATTGTAGCGAATGATTTAACAAAGAATCTTGCGATTAAAAAGCTAGAGATGGAACAACTTGCACTACTTTCTCACGGATTGAGACACACCGTGCCACAGGCGCTGTCGACAGCGAAACCGATGGCATTGTCCGTGCCGGAGGCAACGCAGGTGACGTCACCCGTACCGCTGCCGCACGCCGCCTTGATCCACGGCATGAGCTTCGGGAGGTTGTCCGCAGCCGGCTTCAATCTGGTGGCGATGCCGTCGTACGTCCAATCGCCCAAGTACTTGGGCGGCAAGTGGCGGTAGATGCCCTCGCGAATTTCAATCGTGATCGTCAAGAGGACGCCGTACACGCCAGAGCAGAAGGCCCAGAGCGCGAGCACGTAGAGCGCGAGCTTGGAGAGGTTTTGCCAGTTGGGCTCATAGCCCGGGGCAGCTGGCGGCTTGGGCGTCTGTGGGTCAAAAGCAGAAAAGGCGTTCAGTCAGTCTTCGTTCGCGTCGTTTCTCCGTCCCTACGCCGCCTCCACGCGTCAATACTCCTCCTTAATCTCCTTTACGTAGCCCGAATGCGTCCTGGGTCCGCGAAACCGAGCGAACGCCCGTCCGAAAAAGTGGCCCAGATTTCGTTCTCCCTGGGTCGTGCTATCAGGCACCGAAGCCGACCGAGCACGCACGGGTTCCTTCGCCGCCGTCGCCGCCACCGCCGTCGCGTTCCTACCACCGCCAGCGTGGAATCGACGCACAGAAATCACCACCAATCCGAAACCGCCGTCCTCGACCGTAGTCACGCGTCGCGTTGGCGCCGTCCGTCGCCGCGTCTCTCGCGCGAATCGAGCCGCCCTCGGTCGACAGGGGATCCGCGAGCGCACCGAGTCGATCACGCGCCGCGCCGTCACCGCGTCACCGCGCGAGTCCCGACGCGCGCAGGATCACGCGATGCGTGAAAACGATGTGTATCGTACCTTTTCCTTGTTGGCCATGTTTGCGAGTCGCGTCGTGCACTGCCGACGGCGCGCGCGCGCGGGTCGCTGCGCTCGCGGCGTCAGGGTTGGGACCGATGACACTGTTTGTACATACCATCATGCTTCCTTCGGTCGACACGGTCTCCAGTCTTCACGTGCTGCTCGGGATTCGGTTGAATGCTGGTTTAACATTCGTCGAATTGGAGAAGGGTGACAGTTCAAAGCCCCGACGGGCGTCGACGGCGTCGACGGCGCGCGGGAGACGTGTTAAGCGCGTCTCATCGTTATAATGTTACTCGTGCGCGTGGCGTGTTACAAAGTTACGGCGGGAAATAGCCTAAATGTGGGAGGAAAATGGCGTCTGTCGACGCTGGTGCGCGCTCAAAAGAGCGTCTTGGAGAGCGTGGCCACGGCTTCTCTGAGCACGTCGGCGTCGCCCGCCGCGATGACCTCGCCTTGGTAATCCCCGCTCTCGAGACTGCCGGCGTCGGCGGTGAAACGCAGCGGTTCACCCTTCCAATCGGTCATGTAGCCGCCAGCGCCCTTGACGATTGGCACGAGCGCCATGTAGTCATACGGCTTCAAGTCGGCTTCGACGACGAGATCGGCGAACCCCATGGCGAGAAGACCGTAGGCGTAGCAATCACACCCGAACATTGGAATTTTAACCTTGCTCGCGAGCGTATCGTAACGCGCCGCGTTCATACCCTCAAACATGAGCGGCGTCGTGCTGTACATGTATGCGTCGCCGATGTTCTCGCATCTCTTGACCGAAATCGGTTCGCCATTCATCGTGCTCACGCGACCACGCACGCCAACCCACTGTTCTTTTAACACCGGCTGATCCAGCACCCCCAAAACCGGTTCACCGTTGTGCAAGAGCGCGATCAACGTCCCCCATAACGGCTTACCCGTGATGAAACTCTTCGTCCCGTCGATCGGGTCGAACACCCAAGTCCACTCGCTCGACCCCCCAGCCCCGAGCTCGATCCCGTGTTCCTCCCCAAAAATCGCATGCGTCGGGTGTTCCTTCGTCACCATCGTCCGCATCACCGCCTCCGCCGTCTGATCCGCGATGGTCACAGGCGACGCGTCTCTCTTGTCCTCCACCTCGAGCGTCCGAGCTCGGAAATACTTTGTCGTCACCTCTCCCGCCGCGCGCGCCAACCGTTTCGCAAAATCCACGTACGCCCCAGGAACCTCCGTCTCACCGATCTCCGACGAACTCATCGCGCCGCGGCGCGTTTCCATCCGTCCAGAGCGACCGTTTTTCATCAACATCGTCAACCCACTCACCCGTGGTTTCATCCTGTTCGCGCCACCACCGCGTCGACCCACGCGCGGCACCGCGCCGACACCTCGCGCGTGGTTTCGCGTCGTCGTCGTCGTCGTCACCACCGTCATCGCCATCGTCGCTCCCGTCGACGTATCGCGATCCCTCCTACCGTCCGTCCGTCCGTGTTGTCACGCCTCGCGGTGACGACGGGTTGGACGCGTTTTCCGATTCCGTTTCGATGCGTCGACACGCGGGCTCGCGTCAAAACGACGCGCGTGCGAACGTGGCGACCCTCAACTGCGCGACGGACGACGGCATGGCGGATTTGAACAGAATACAAAAGGAGCTCCGCGAGATCGCGTCGGACGCCGCGAGCGGGGTCACCGTGACCCAACACGGGGACTCGTTGACGCACATGAAGGGAACCATCACCGGTGCGTGCGTGCGTGCGTGCGTCTCGGAAGAGGACATCGGATTGGATGACTCGAAGCTGGCGACTCTCGCGCATTACCGAAGGACGCGAGCGACGCGAAAGGATGACGACGAAGGATGCGAATGAGAACGACTGACGGCGATCGGAACGGCGCGATGACGCGAACAGGTCCGGCGGATACGGTGTACGAAGGCGGAACGTTTCACATCGATATTCAGATCGGTTCGTCGTACCCGTTTGAGCCTCCGCGAATGAAGTTTTTGACGAAAGTGTGGCACCCGAACGTGTCTAGCGCGTCTGGGGCGATTTGTTTAGACGTGCTTAAGGATCAGTGGTCGCCGGCGTTGACGCTGAAGACGGCGTTGTTGAGTTGTCAGGCGTTGTTGGCGGCGCCGGAACCGGATGACCCGCAAGACGCGGTGGTGGCGAAGATGTACATCAGCGATAGGGCGGCGTTTGATGCGACGGCGAAGGAGTGGACGGAGAAGTACGCGACGAAGACGCAAGTGGATCCAGTTGTGGGAGAATTGACGGAGATGGGGTTCAGTGAGTCGGATGTTTTGAAGGCTTTGACAAAGTGCGGAGGCGATAAAACAAAGGCACTCGAAGTGCTTCTCGGCGGAGCTTAACTAACATTACGGATGGAACGATGACGACGACGAATGGACACTTTTTCTTAGCTTTCAATCACACCGAGACGTGTGAAGTAGTCTCTCTAATAAAATTTCGAATGAACGATATGTTTGCTCGCGTGCTCGTCGTCGCCATTGTTTTGACTGGCGGAGCGTTACGATTGACGCGCGTCGGTGCCGCCGAGGCGAGACCTCGGGGAATCGAAAGTGCCTTGTCAATGTGTGATGGCACAACAACCGTGCGCTTGGAGGCCGGTGTTTCCGCGTGTCTAAGACTTGATGTTTCGAGCAGAATTTTGCCCCTAGAGGACATGACGGTCGATGCATTTTCTGTGAGCCTCGACGGAGAAAATTTGATGGCGAGAGTTACCATTGATGAACTATCTTCCTCTGTTCTCGTGTACACGACACCCCATCGGAGTAGTGGTAAACTGGAAGTTTCCGTCGAGTTACGTCCATCTGAGCGCATGCTGGGCACGTATTACGACATGGCGTGGTACGAATTCTCGGTGACTTGGCCAACGTTTTTTGGAGCTGCTAATATAAAGGAAACAGATGCTGACCGCGATGAGCACGACGACAACGAAGAGCACGACGACAACGAAGAGCACG
>Ga0255774_10000450_pt1 | contig 36994 bp, 36 predicted proteins | sample 101ome_17_FD_179972 | JGI IMG/M metagenome (GOLD analysis project Ga0255774, IMG submission 179972) | Coastal salt marsh microbial communities from the Groves Creek Marsh, Skidaway Island, Georgia - 101407AT metaG (version 2) | ecosystem: Environmental > Aquatic > Marine > Intertidal zone >... | reverse complement strand
AACATTAAAACCATCTACAGATGAAGATTGTGCAATATCTAATGCTTTCCCTTTTGCAATACCGCTTGCAACATCAAACAATACTACCTCGTGCGCTAATTCTTTCAGTCCTATTAAATGAGCGAGGGTTCCTCCAATTTGTCCTGCACCTATTAAAGATATTTTACTCATAATTATTTCATTGTTGGCATTACAAATTCTGGATTAGATCTTACGCCAGAAGGCCATCTAGAAGTAATTGTCTTAAGTTTTGTATAAAATCTTACTCCCTCTGGTCCATGCATATGTTGATCTCCAAATAAGGAACGCTTCCATCCACCAAAACTATGATAAGCAACTGGCACAGGAATAGGTATGTTGATCCCTACCATTCCAACTTTAATTTTATTTGCAAATGTTCTGCCGACATCTCCGTCTCTTGTATATACACTTGTGCCGTTTCCAAATTCGTGATCATTAATTAATTGAATTGCTTCATCAAAGTCCTTAGCTCTAACGACTGATAATACTGGTCCAAAAATTTCCTCTTTATAAATTCTCATATCTTTTTTAACATGATCGAAGAGGCAACCACCAATATAGTAACCATTCTCATATCCTTGTAATTTTATATCTCTTCCATCTACAACTAATTTTGCTCCCTCTTCGACGCCTAAATCGACATAACCTTTTACTTTATCTAGATGCTCTTTTGTAACTAAAGGTCCCATCTCAGATGTTTTGTCCATACCTGGTCCAACTTTTAGTGCTTCAACTTTTTTTGATAATTGTTCTACTAATTTGTCTCCAACGTTTCCTACCGCTACGGCAACAGATTGTGCCATACATCTCTCTCCTGCTGAACCGTATGCTGCTCCCATTAATCCATTTACTGCTTGATCTAAATCACAATCTGGCATTACTACACAATGGTTTTTAGCACCTCCTAAAGCTTGCACTCTCTTTTCATTCTTAGCAGCTGTTTCGTAAATATATTTGGCAATTGGAGTAGATCCTACAAAACTAACTGCTGAAATATCTTTATTCTCAAGAATTGCATCTACTACCTCTTTATCTCCATTTACAACATTCAACACACCATCAGGTAAACCTGCTTCTGAAAATAACTGAGCTAATTTCATTGAACATGATGGATCTTTTTCAGATGGTTTTAAAACAAATGTATTTCCGCAAGCAATAGCCATTGGATACATCCACATAGGAACCATTGCTGGAAAATTAAATGGAGTTATTCCAGCACAAACTCCTAAAGGCTGTCTTACTGACCAGCTATCAATATTTGTTCCAACATTTTCTGTAAATTCACCTTTGAGCATTTGTGGAATTCCACATGCAAATTCTACAACTTCCAACCCCCTAGTAAGTGATCCCTTAGCATCTTCATAAACTTTTCCATGTTCTGACACTATTAACTTTGTTAGCTCATCAGAGTTTTTTTCAATAATTTCTTTATATTTAAAAATAATTCTAGCTCTTTGAAGTGGAGGTTTATTAGACCATTCTTCAAAAGCTTTCTTTGCTTTTTCAACTGCCTGATCTAAATCAGATTTTGATCCTAAACGTACCTCAGACTCTTGACTACCAGTTGCAGGATTAAATACTTTACCTTTTCTGTCAGAAGATCCTGATACAATACTACCGTTAATATAATGTTCGATTAAATTCATGGATAAAATTATTTAATTAAGTAATTAAGTCGTTGCAAGCATTTTTTTTATTTCTGCAATCGCTTTTGCTGGATTTAAACCTTTGGGACAAGCATTTGTACAGTTCATTATTGTATGACATCTATAAAGCTTTAATTCGTCTGCAACTTTTTCTAGTCTTTTTTTTCTCTCTTCATCTCTGCTGTCTATTATCCATCTATATGCTTGTAACAATACTGCTGGTCCTAAATATTTATCCCCATTCCACCAATAACTTGGGCATGAAGTAGAACAACATGCACACATAATACATTCATAGGCACCATCAAGTTTTGCTCTATCTTTCTGTGATTGGTGAATCTCTTTATTTTCAGATTTTGAATTATTTTTTAACCATGGCTCTATTGATTTATATTGTTTATAGAGACCATCTAAGTCTCCTATAAGATCTTTTTTAACTTTTAAATGAGGTAATGGATATATATCAATATCTCCTTTTATATCTGCGTGAGGCGTTGTGCATGCTAGTCCATTTTTGCCACCCATATTCATAGCACATGAACCACAAACACCATGAGCACAAGATCTTCTGTAAGTTAATGTAGAGTCCATCTCATTTTTAATTTTATTTAAAATATCTAAAACTTTAGATGGGCAATTATCCATATCTACTTCGTACGTATCTATTCTTGGCTTATCACTTGTAGAAGGGTCCCACCTATATATATTAACTTTTCTAATATTTTTTGAGCCAGTTTTATCTTTAAAATATTTACCTTTTTCAACTTTTGAGTTTTGAGGCAAACTTATTTGGACCATTAATAAACTCGCTCTTGAGGTGGAAAATATTGAACTTCGTTTGTCAAAGTAGATTTGTGAACTTCTCTATATTCAATTTTTGAATTTTTCCCATCACACCAGGCAAGACTATGTTTCATAAATTTTTCATCGTCTCTTTTTGGATAATCCTCTCTTGCATGTGCACCCCTACTTTCTTTTCTGTGATAAGCAGAGTCTACTGTTGTAATTGCCTGACGAATTAAATTGTCAAATTCAAGTGTTTCTACTAAATCGGTATTAAATACTAATGATCTATCTTTAACTGAAATAGAGTCCATTCCATCATAAGTATTTCTAATTTCCTCAACTCCTTCTTTAAGATTTTTTTCTGTTCTAAATACAGCACATTTTGATTGCATAGTTTTTTGCATTGAAAGTCTAAGATCTGCAGTAGAGTTTTCACCATCTGCATTTCTTAATTTATCAAACCTTGATAAACATTTTTCTGTTTCTGTCTTGCTTATTTCTTCATGTGGTGTTCCTGGTTTTACAATTTCAGCTGCTCTTTTTGCAGCAGATCTACCAAATACCACAAGATCAATTAGTGAATTTGATCCTAATCGATTAGCTCCATGAACGGATACGCAAGCAGCTTCACCGATTGCCATAAGTCCTGGAACAGTTTTTTCTGATCCATTCACAGTTAAAACTTCAGCTTTATAATTTGTTGGAATGCCTCCCATATTATAATGAACAGTTGGGACTACAGGTATAGGGTCTTTAGTGACATCGACATTGGCAAATAACCTAGCAGCCTCAGTTATACCCGGTAGTCTATTTTCAATAACTTTTTTATCTAGATGATTTAAATATAAATGCACATGATCTTTATCTTTACCAACACCTCTTCCCTCGTTAATTTCAATAGACATTGATCTACTGACTACATCTCTTGAAGCTAGATCTTTTGCATTAGGTGCATATCTTTCCATAAATCTTTCACCCTTAGAATTTACAAGATATCCACCCTCACCTCTAACTCCTTCTGAAATTAAAGTTCCATGACCATAAATGCCTGTTGGATGAAACTGTACAAACTCCATGTCTTGTAAAGGTAAACCGGCTCTTAATACCATTGCATTTCCATCTCCAGTGCATGTATGTGCTGAAGTAGCTGAATAATAAACTTTTCCGTAACCTCCTGTGGCAATGATTGTTATGTGTGCTCTAAATCTATGTATTGTTCCATCGTTTAAATTCCATGCTATCAAACCTTTGCACTCACCATCTTTCATTAGCAAGTCTAAAGCAAAGTATTCAATAAAAAATTCAGTATTATGCTTTAAAGCTTGTCCATAAAGAGTATGTAAAATTGCATGACCTGTTCTATCAGCAGCTGCACAAGTTCTTTGGACTATCCCATTTCCATAATTTTTTGTCATTCCACCAAATGGTCTTTGATAAATTTTTCCATCTTCAGTTCTACTAAATGGAACGCCATATTTCTCTAATTCAATAACTGCCTGGGGAGCCTCTTTACATAAATATTCAATACTATCTTGATCTCCCAGCCAGTCTGCCCCCTTAACAGTATCATACATATGCCAACGCCAATCATCCTCACCCATATTTCCTAATGCTGCTGAAATTCCACCTTGGGCAGCAGAAGTATGACTTCTTGTTGGGAATACTTTAGAAATGCATGCTGTTTTTAACCCAGCTTCACTTAAACCAACTGCGGCTCTTAAACCAGACCCACCTGCTCCAAGTACAACTACATCATATTCATGATCTATAATTTCGTAAGCGCTCATTATTTTAAATTAAATAATACAATTATTGTAAATAAAGGGATGATTATAGCAAAAATATTCAAAGCTTTGTTTGCGGCATTTTTGATTTTTTCGTTATGAATATAGTCTTCAAAGACCTCACTTATACTAAGTGAAGAAAAAAAATAGGAAAAAATTAAAAAAAGACTAATTAAAAACTTTGAACTCTGAGAAGTTAAAAACCCAACTATAGATTGATAATCATTATCATATATAGAGACAAAATTAACAATGAACCAGAACATTAAAGGTATCAAAATTAATGAACTAATTTTTAATAATATCCATTTCTTTGTAACAGACCTCATTAAATTAAACTTCTCCCAAATAGATAAATCAAAATTGTCAAAATAAATGATCCGATTATAACAATCGAGCCGGTAATTTTAGTAGTTTTTAAATCAAATCCATAACCAAGGTCCATAACCAAATGTCTAATCTCACTCAACACTTGAAAACTGAAAGACCATGTAACTCCAATGACAAAAAATTTACCAATAAAAGAATTAAAAAAATTATATATAAAATTATAATTCTGTTCACCTAACAGCAAAAGGGAAACCCAAAAACATAAAAGTGAAATTACAATAATATTAATTATACCAGTAATTCTTGTAGTGATGGATACTAGAGATGAAATATGCCATTTATAAATTTGTATATGTGGTGATAAAGGATTGTTTTCCATTTTAATTTTTATTTATAATAGCCTCGGCTATTTCTACAGAATTTAGCGCTGCTCCTCTAAGTAAATTATCAGAAACAATCCAAAGATTTAAACAATTTTTTTTTGTTTTATCTTCTCTTATTCTAGAAATAAAAGTTTCATTTTTTCCTGCTGCTTCTAATGGTGTTGAGTAGCCACCATCTTCTCTTTTATCTATTACAATGCATCCCTCGGCATTATTTAAAATTTCTCTTACTTTTTCTAAAGAAAATTCATTTTCAAATTCAATATTTACTGCCTCAGAATGAGAGATTAAAACAGGTATTCTTACACAAGTTGCTGAGAGTTCAATATTTTGATCAAGAATTTTCTTTGTCTCGTTTGTCATTTTTAATTCTTCTTTTGTATAACCATCTTCTGAAAAAACATCGATATGTGGAATTACATTAAACGCAATTTGTTTTGTAAAATTTTTTGACTCAATTTTTTTATTTTCTAAATATAATTTAGTTTGCTCAATCAATTCATCCATTGGGGCCTTTCCTCCTCCAGAAACTGATTGATAAGTTGAGACTATAATTCTTTTTATTTTGTAAATGTCATGCAATGGTTTTAAAGCTATAACTAATTGAGCTGTTGAACAGTTTGGATTAGCGATAATATTTTTTTTCATATTATCTAGCTCTTTTGAATTAACTTGCGGAACTATTAAAGGAACTTCTGGATCCATTCTGAAATAACTAGAGTTATCAATTACGATTGTGTGTTTGGCTGCTTTTTCTGCATATTGTTCTGAAATTTTTCCTCCTGCAGCAAAAAAGGTTATTTTTGCTTTTGAAAAATCATAAGTATCAAGATTTTCAATTGTATATTTTTTTCCTTTAAACTCTAACTCTTTTCCAGCACTATTTGATGACGCAACTAAATAAAGATTATCAATAGATAAATTTTTTTGCTCTAAAACCTCTAAAGTTTTACGACCTACGTTTCCTGTTGCTCCAACTATTGCTATATTCATGATAATTTTTTTAGTTTTATACTAAATAAAAGGTAAATCACAAACTTTTCCCTCAAAAGTTTGATCATTAATATCAATTTTAACAGTTTGTTTATCTTCCCAATATGGTTTGTTTATCATTGCAATACCAATAACCTGTTTAAAATGTGGAGAATAACATGCTGATCTAAGTTCACCGATAATATTGTTATTTTCATCCATTATTTTCAATGACCTGGTTACACTAATTTCTTTTGCATTAATTTTAATTCCTCTTAATTTTTTTTTAATTCCCTCTGATCTAATTTTTTTTAATTCTTCTTTGCCTAGAAAATCTATTTCACTGTCTAAACTTACATACTTATCAAATCCACACTCAAGGGGATTATCATTGATGTCCATGTCATTTCCATAAGATAACAATGCACTTTCAATTCTTTCTATTAAATTTGGACATCCTGGTTTGACATCAAACTCCTTTCCATCTTCAAAAAGAGTATCATACAAATCTTGTCCTGATTTAGTATTTTCAACATAAATTTCATAACCACCCTGTTTAGACCATCCAGATTGAGCAATTAAATGTTTTGTTCCTTTAAAATCATAATAATCAAATCCAAAAAACTTTAACTCTGTAATCTTTTGTCCAAAAACTTTTTCCATTAATTTAAATGACTTTGGGCCTTGTACTGCAATAATATTTACATCAGGCTCAAAAATTTTTACTTCAAATTTTTTTCCAATTGCTAATCCTTTTGCGTATAGCAAAACATCTGAGTCTGCTATAGATAGCCACCATCTTTCTTCTCCCAATTTTAAAACTACTGGGTCGTTAATTATTCCACCTTTATCATCTATGATTGGACAATAATAACATCTTCCTTCTTTTGATTTTGAAAGATCTCTACATGTCATTAATTGAACTAATTTTGCAGAGTCTTTTCCACTTATTTCTACCTGTCTCTCTCCTGCTACATCCCATACCTGAACTGATTTCTTTAAATGATGATAAGAGTCCTCTAAAGATCCAAAGGCTGCTGGTAATAACATATGATTGTATGTCGTATAAGCGGTCACCCCCTGCTTTTCTATTCTTGATGTATAAGGGGTGCTTCTAATCCTTCTTGATTTTGCTATTGAAAAAGTTTTCATTTTTTTAAAAATTCAGAGATCTTTTCCCTCATTTCGAAGGCATTTTCAAACATAATCATGTGACCACATTTATTTATCACATGCGTTAACGAGTTCTTTACAGAATTTGCAAATTTTGTTCCTTTTTCAATTGGTATCATTTTATCTTTCTCACCAAAAATAAATAAAGATGGGCAATCTATTTTTTCTAAAACATTTTTTCCATTTTGATAATTATTGCATGCAACTAAATCTATTGCTAAAACCTCTCTAATATCTCTTGGTGAATTAATTATTTTCTCAACAGGATTTCCACCAATAAACTTTTTTGAACCCTCGTAACCCCATTTCATCATCAACTCGACAGCTTTTTTATCTCCAGCTTGCGCAAGATCAATTAAATCTTGATTAACTGGAATTCTGTAGGATCCGCCAATAAAAATAATTTTATCAACTTTGTTTTTAAATTTATAATAATACTCTAAAGCCTCTAAACATCCTTGGGAATGACCAATTAAAATAAGATTTTTTATATTAATTGAGGAAAAAACTTTATCCATCCATTCTGCAATTTCTTCAATTGATTTTAAACAAGGTCCCTCAGAATTTCCATGTCCTGGTAAATCAAGAGAAATAACGTTATAATTTTGATTAGATAGATACTGCTCAGTTAAGGACCATACTATATGGGATAGTCCACTTCCGTGAAGCAATACTATTGTTGGATTGGAATTATCAAATTTTTTACCTGCATCAGATGCAAATACTGATTTATTCTCAACGTTTAAAATCAACTTAATTCCTTAGCTTTTTTTCTTAGCTCAAATTTTTGTATTTTACCTGTTGATGTTTTTGGCAGGTCACAAAAATCAATTTTTTTTGGAATTTTAAATCCTGCAAGTGTTTCTCTACAAAAATCAATTAGTTCTTGTTCTGTAACCTCTTTGTCTTTAACTTTTTCAATAAATGCACACGGAACCTCTCCCCATTTGTCATCAGGTTTAGCAACAACTGCTGCTATGGATACAGCGGGGTGCTTAGCAAGTGTATTTTCAATTTCGATTGATGAAATATTTTCCCCACCAGAAATAATTATATCTTTCGATCTATCTTGAATTTTTATGTAACCATCTGGGTGTGTAACTGCTAAATCCCCTGAGTGAAACCAGCCTCCAGCCATTGCTTTCTCTGTTGCTTCTTTATCTTTAAAATAACCTTTCATCACAACATTTCCTTTAATCATTATTTCACCCATTGTTTTTCCATCTTTTGGAACAGGTTCTAATGTTTCTGGATCCATAACTATAACATCTTCTGTATTTGGATATCTTACTCCCTGTCGAGCTTTGATTTCATTTTGTTTATCTTCATCTAATTCATCCCATTCTTCGTTCCATGCACATTGAAGTATGTGTCCATAGGTTTCTGTCAATCCGTATACATGCATGACTTCAAAACCAAGGGCTTCCATTTTTTTAAATATAATACTTGGAGGCGGGGCACCTGCAGTAAGAACATATACTTTGTGATTTAATTTTTTTTGATCCTTTTCGGATGCACCAGTAATCATATTTAAAACTATTGGGGCTCCTCCAAAATGAGTTATTTTGTGTTCTTCAATTAATTCAAAAATTTTTTTTACATCAATATTACGAAGACAGATTGTTTTCCCATTTAGCATTGGAATAGTCCAAGGGTATCCCCATCCATTGCAATGAAACATCGGAACAATAGTTAAAAAATTTAATCTTGCTGGCATGTTCCATGCAACTGCACTTCCAGTTGACATCAAATAGGAACCTCTATGATGATAAACTACACCTTTAGGATTGCCTGTGGTACCAGATGTATAACTTAGAGAGATAGCTTGCCATTCATCCTTTGGTTTTTTCCAAACATAATTATCATCACCTGTTTCTAAAAATTCCTCATACTCTCTATCTCCAATTTTTTGTAACAATGACTGGTCAGCAAAATCATCTTGAATATCAATAATAAATGGTTTTTGCTTAACACTTTCTAAAGCTTTATTTACCACTTCATGAAACTGACGATCTACTATTAATACTTTTGCCTCACTATGATCCAAAATATAAGAAACTGTCTTAGCATCTAGACGAATATTAATTGTGTTTAATATTCCTCCTGTCATTGGGACTGAGTAATGCGCTTCAAAAATTTCTGGAGTATTGCAAGCCATTACAGAAACTGTATCGCCCTCACCAATTCCAATTTTTTCTAATGCGCTAGCAAATTTTAAACATCTTTTATAAATCTCAGACCAATTGTAAGACCTTTTTTCATATACTAACCCTATATAATTTGGATAAATATCTTTAGCTCTTTCTAAAAAACTTAAGGGAGTTAGTGGAACAAAGTTCGCATCATTTTTATCAAGGTTTTGGTTATATTTGTTCATTAATTAAATTTTGCATCCATAGTATATTTGCTACCAACAACAGCTGACTTATAGTGAGCCTCTGCTCTTGGAATTATTTTTTCAAAGTAGTAATTTCCTGTATTAATTTTATCATCATAGAATTCTGTATTTTGATCATAATTCTCATAGCTTTTTCTTAAAGTTTTTAGCCAAACAAAAGATAAACAAAAGTAACCTAAAAATTTTAAATAATCATTGCACGATGCGCTAATATCATTTTTAGGTGTACTCCCTTTTGGATTTATCCAATTTGTAAATTCTATAAGTCTCTTTTTGAAATCATTTATGGAATTTAAATGTTTTGATAATTTCTCGTTCTTGCTGCATTGGTCTATTTCTTCCTCAATATTACTTATTAAGTTTTTGAATGTTTCATCCTCAGTTATCTTTCTAAAAACTAAATCAATAGCTTGCACTGAATTTGTTCCCTCATAAATTGGTGTAATTCTATTATCTCTAAATAATTGCTCAATTCCTTGGTCTTTAGTAAAACCATAACCACCGAAAATTTGTATTGCTTCATTTGTAATTTCCATTCCCATATCAGTGAAGAAAGATTTAATTACAGGAGTAAGTAAAGCTACTATTCCAGATGCATTTTTTTTAACTTCGCTAGATGAATGATTTAAGCTTACATCAACCTGTTGAGACATCCAAAAAGCCAGGCTTCTTTCACCTTCAATAATTGATTTCATATTCATTAAACTTCTTCTAATATCTGCATGTTTTATTATTAGATCCGTCTCTCCATTTGAATTGTCATTAGACTTTCCTTGTTTTCTCTCTTTTGAATAACTCAAAGCTGTTTGATATGCTGTTTCAGAAATTCCTAATCCTTGTATTCCAACAACAATTCTTTCTAAATTCATCATTGTAAACATTGAATTTAAACCTTTATTCTCTGGCCCTATCATAAATCCAGAAGCATTCTCAAAGCTTAATACACAAGTAGGAGAACCTTTAATTCCCATTTTACTTTCAATAGATACAGTGTTAACTCCATTTCTTGGACCTACCGAACCATTGTCATCTACCCAGAATTTTGGAACTAAAAACAAACTTATACCCCTTGTACCTTTTGGAGCATCAGGAGTTCTTGCTAAAACTAGATGAATTATATTATCAGTTAAATCATGATCTCCAGAAGTTATAAATATTTTTTGCCCTGATATTTTATAAAGACCATTTTCATCTTTGACTGCCTTAGTTTTAATCAAACCAAGATCAGTTCCACACTGTGGTTCAGTTAAGCACATGGTGCCGCTCCATTTACCTTCTACAATTTTTGGTAAAAATTTATTTTTAATTTCATCAGATCCATGATGAAGAATACAATTATAAGCTCCAATGCTTAGTTCGCTATAAAGTTTGAAAGATAAACTAGCTGAAGATAGCATCTCTTCAAAAAAAGTACTCACTGTTTTTGGCATTCCTTGCCCACCATACTTTGGATCACAGGAAAGAGAGGTCCATCCATCCTGAATATACTTTGAGTATACATCTTTATAGCCTGGAGGAGTTCTCACAACTCCATTTTCATAAACACAAGGATTTTCGTCACCAACTTTAGCTAGGGGCAGTATCAAATCTTGATTAATTTTTGCTGCTTCATCTAAAATATCTTTAACTAATTCTGAATTAACTTCTTTATATTTTTCAATCTCATTGTAGTGTTTGTTATCCTTCAGATGTTCAAACAAAAACATCATATCTTCTACTGGTGCAGAATAAGTTGTCATATTTAATTAGGTTAAGTTAAAATAATTATTTTTGCAAACAAGCAATAATCGCATCACCCATTTGGGACGTAGAAACTTCCTTTGTCCCTTGGGACATAATATCTTTAGTTCTAAGACCCTGGTCTAAAACATCTTGAACAGCTTTTTCAATAGAATCAGCCTCTTTGTCTAAATCTAGAGAATATCTCAATGCCATTGCAAAACTTAAAATAGTTGCAATTGGGTTTGCAATTCCTTTTCCTGCAATATCAGGCGCCGATCCATGAATTGGTTCATACATTGCCCTCATCTCTCCATCTTTATTTTTTGCTCCAAGAGAAGCTGAAGGTAGTAAACCAAGTGATCCCGTTAACATTGAGGCTTGATCTGATAACATATCTCCAAATAAGTTGTCAGTTACGATCACATCAAATTGTTTTGGATTTCTTAGTAATTGCATTGCGCAATTGTCAGCAAGCATATGACTTAATTCGACATCTTTATAGTCTCTATCATGCAAAGCTTGAACATCTTCTTTCCACAAAAGACCAGCTTCCATAACATTTGATTTTTCACATGAGGTAACTTTATTTTTTCTTTTTCTTGCCAAATCAAAAGCAACTCTTGCAACTCTTTCAATTTCACTAGTTGTATAAGTGTGTGTATTTATTCCTTTTCTTTCTCCATTATCAATTGGTTTGATTCCTCTTGGTTCCCCAAAATAAATTCCTCCAGTTAATTCTCTTACAATCATAATATCCAAACCTGAAACAACTTCGGGCTTTAATGTTGAAGCATCTACAAGTTGTTTAAAACAAATAGCAGGTCTTAGATTTGCAAATAATTTTAACTCTTTTCTTAATTTTAAAAGTGCTCTTTCTGGCTTTTTAGAAAATTCTAAATTATCCCATTTAGGACCACCTACTGCTCCTAATATTACAGCTTCACATTCTAGAGCTTTATAAAAAACTTCATCAGTTATAGGTGTTCCATGTTTATCATATGATGCGCCACCCGCTAAATCTTCGTCTATTTCAAAGTCTAATGACTTGTTAGTATTGAACCAATTAATTATTTTTTTTACTTCAGCTACAACCTCTGGTCCAATTCCATCTCCAGGTAATAATAAAAATTTTCTTTTTTTTATTTTAATCATTAAATACCCATGGTTTCGAAGAAATTAATTTTTTTTCAAACGCTTGAATTTTATCTGATTTCTCTAGTGATAAAGCAATATCATCTAGACCTTCCATTAAACATTTCTTCTTAAAATCATCTATTTCAAAATTTATTTCATTATTTCCAAAAATAATTTTTTGTTCAGGTAAATTTATTGATATTTTTTCTTTTCTTTTTGAATACTCTGCAATTTGTTTTATTTGTTCCTCGCTTATCGTGATTGGAAGTATGCCATTTTTAAAACAATTGTTATAAAAAATATCAGCATAACTTGAACTAATTACACAAGTTATTCCAAAATCAAGTAATGCCCATGGCGCATGTTCTCTTGAAGAACCACAGCCAAAATTTTTTCCTGCAATCAGTATTTTTGAATTTTTAAATGGGTCGGTATTTAGAATAAAATCATCTACAGGATTCCCGCTTTCATCATATCTCATCTCAAAAAATAGATTTTTTCCAAGACCAGTTCTTTTTATGGTTTTTAAAAATTGTTTGGGAATTATCATATCTGTATCGATATTGACTATTGGGAGATAAGCAGGAATGCTCTCTAATGTACTAAATTTTTTCATTAATTCTGATACTTTCTTACGTCATCAAGGTTTCCAGAAATAGCTGCTGCCGCTGCCATTCCAGGACTTACTAAATGAGTCCTTCCACCTCTTCCTTGTCTCCCTTCAAAATTTCTATTTGAAGTAGATGCACATCTTTCTTCTGGCTTTAATTTGTCAGCATTCATTGCTAAACACATTGAACAGCCTGGTTCTCTCCATTCAAAACCTGATTGTTTAAATATTTTATCTAAACCTTCTTGCTCTGCTTGCTCTTTTACTAGACCAGATCCAGGAACAATAATTGCATTAACATGAGATGCTATTGTTTTATCTTTTAAAATTTTTGCAGCGTCCCTTAAATCCTCAATTCTTCCATTTGTGCAACTTCCTATAAATACCTTATCGATTTTTATATCTTTAATATTAGTATGAGGTTCTAAACCCATATAATTTAAAGATCTTTTAATAGAGTTTTTTCTATCCTCATCTTTTTCGTCATCTGGATTTGGAACCTTTCCATCTATTTCAACAACATCTTGAGGTGAAGTGCCCCAAGTAACCATAGGTTTTATATCTGCTCCATCTAAAGTAATTTCTTTATCAAAATTAGCATCTTTATCTGTTTTTAACTTACTCCAATATTCTACCGCTTTATCCCAATTATCATTCTTTGGGGACATTGGCTTTCCTTTTAAATATTCAAAAATTTTGTTATCAGGTTCAATAAGGCCCGCTCTTGCTCCACCCTCTATAGTCATATTGCAAATTGTCATTCTTTGCTCAACACTTAAACTTGAAATTAAATTTCCTGCATACTCAATTACATAACCTGTTCCACCTGCGGTACCAATTTTGCCAATTATTTGAAGGATAACGTCTTTAGATGTAACTCCTATAGGCAAGGATCCATTTACGTTTATTCTGAAATTCTTAGATTTTTTTTGAACTAATGTTTGTGTAGCTAAAACATGTTCTACTTCTGATGTACCAATTCCAAAGGCAAGGGCACCAAAGGCACCGTGAGTTGCTGTATGGCTATCTCCACAAACAATTATATTTCCAGGTTGCGTAAAACCTTGCTCTGGTCCAATTATATGAACTATACCTTGTCTTTTATCGTTCATGCCAAACAACTGAACTCCAAATTCTTTACAATTGTTTTCTAATGTTTCAACTTGAATTCTTGAATCCTCATCTGCAATGCCTTTTGTTCTATCAGTTGTAGGTACATTATGATCAGCAACAGCTAAAGTTAGATTTGGATGTCTAACTTTTCTATTCGCATTTCTTAATCCCTCAAAAGCTTGGGGACTTGTTACTTCGTGAATTAAATGTCTATCTACAAAAAGTAACGAGGTTCCATCTTCTTGTTCATGAACAAGATGTTCTTGCCAAATTTTATCGTAAATAGTTTGTGACATTTAGAAAAAAATTATTTTTTCTCTTCAGGACTTTCTTTTTTTGGCTCCTCTTTTTTTTCTTCTTTATTAGGAGCTTCAGCTGCAGGTTCTTTTTTAACTTCCTCTTTAGAGGCTTCTTGTTTCGGAGCTTCAGAAACATTTTCTTCTGTTGCTGTCAGAACATTTTCCTCAGTAACTTGCTGTATTTTTGTTTCTACATCAATTCCAATTTTCTTTTTAATTTTTTCTGCAATCCTCGCTGACTTACCTGTTCTATCTCTTAAATAATAAAGTTTAGCTCTTCTTACTTTACCAGATCTTACAACTTTAATAGTATCAACTATAGGGCTGTATAATGCGAAAGTTCTTTCAACACCTTCTCCAAAAGAAATTTTTCTAACTGTAAACGACGAGTTAATATCTCTATTTTTTTTTGCAATACACACGCCTTCAAAATACTGAATTCTATCTCTTTTACCTTCTGTAATTCTCACTCCAACTTTAACTATATCTCCAGGAAAAAACTCCGGATGTTTTCTTTCAGATACAATTTTTTTAACTATTGACTGGTTAATTTCTTCTATATTTTTCATTTTAGTTGTTTTTTATTCTCTTATATTTTTGCCACAAATCTGGTCTTCGGTCGCGTGTTATAGCCTCAGATTGAGATAAACGCCAGTCTTTAATTTTGGCATGATCTCCTGATAATAACACGTCTGGAACACCTTTTTGCTCAAAAATTTGTGGTTTAGTGTACTGAGGATATTCAAGAAGTCCGTTTTCAAAGCTCTCATCTTTTGATGAGTTTTCATTTCCCAAAACTCCAGGAATATATCGTAATATCGCATCTATTACCACGAAAGCTGCGACTTCTCCACCTGACAAAATAAAATCCCCTATACTTACTTCTTCAATATTTCTTGTATCAATTATTCGCTGATCTATTCCTTCAAAATGACCACAAATAAGATTAACTGATTTTTCTTTAGAAAGTTTTTTTGCATAGTTATGATCAAATAATCTACCTTTTGGACTTAGATAAATTGTTTTTTCATCAGGATTTACATTTTGATCTAATGATCTTGCTAATACATCAGCTTTTATTATCATTCCATCACCTCCACCGTAAGGAGTGTCATCAACTGTTTTGTGCTTATCCTCTGAGTAATCTCTAATATTTACAGTTTCTAATTTCCAAATATTTTCTCTCATCGCTTTTCCAAACAATCCTTTCTCTAGATAGCCAGGAAAATAATCTGGATAGAGTGTAAATATTCGAGAGTTAAACATTTATTTTTTTTCCTCTTTTGGTGCTTCTGGTGCAGCTTCAGCTTTTGGTGCTTCTGGTGCAGCTTCAGCTTTTGGTGCTTCTGGTGCAGCTTCAGCTTTTGGTGCTTCTGGTGCAGCTTCAGCTTTTGGTGCTTCTGGTGCAGCTTCAGCATCTCCCTCTTTATTTCTCTCTTTTTTTGGAACTGCTTTCTTAGGATTGTTTCCATTAGCTGGCATATCAATAATTTGGTTTTCTCCAAGAATTCTTGCAACTCTAGTTGTTGGCTGAGCTCCTTGACCTAACCAATATTTAATTCTTTCTTGATCTAATCCTACTCTCTCCTTTTTTTCTTTTGGAAGTAATGGATTAAAAAAACCTAATTTTTCAATAAACCTTCCATCCCTTGGGAATCTGCTGTCAGCGACAACTATTTTATAAACGGGTCGTTTTTTAGTTCCACCCATCGATAATCTCATTTTTAACATTCTTTCTCCTTTTTTTATTTTAATTGATTAAAAAGTTCTGGCGGTATTCCTTTGTCTGCCATTCCTTTCATATTTCCTTTTGACATTTTTTTCATCATTTCGGACATCATTTTAAATTGTTTTAACAATTTATTGATAGTGGCAATGTCTGTACCAGAGCCATTAGCAATTCTTTTTTTTCTAGAACCATCTATAATTTTAGGATTTTCTCTTTCTTTACTTGTCATTGATAAAATAACAGCTTCATTTTGAGTAATAATTTTTTCATCAACACCTGCGTCATCCATCTGAGCTTTAATTTTTGAAACCCCAGGAAGAAATGACATTATTCCTTCAATTCCTCCCATTTTTTTCATCTGTCTTAATTGTGATAAATAGTCGTTTAATGAAAATTGTCCTTTTTTAAGTTTTTCTTCAGTTTTTTTTAAATTTTCTTGATCTAAATCTTCGGCAGCTTTTTCTACTAGGGAAACAATATCTCCCATCCCTAATATTCTATTTGCAATTCTATCTGGGTAAAAAATTTCAAAATTTTCAATTTTTTCACCAACTCCTAAGAATTTGATTGGAACGTCAGCTACATACTTCATACTCAGAGCAGCACCGCCTCGACCATCACCATCAGATCTAGTTAGAACTATACCTGTTAAATTAACTGTATTTTTAAATTCCTTGGCTACATTTGCTGCAACTTGTCCTGTGAGTGAATCTGCAACTAATATTGTTTCTGAAGGATTAATAATCCCTTCTATTTGCTTAATTTCACTCATCATTTGAAGATCAATTTGTGTCCTTCCAGCTGTATCAAAAATTATTATTTCTGATCCATTTAAATTTGCTGCACTTAAAGCTCTTCTGCAAATATCTGCTGGTAGCTGTCCTTCAATAATTGGTAAAGTATAAATATTATTTTGCTCTCCAAGTAATTTGAGTTGTTCTTGTGCGGCAGGCCTATAAACATCTAAACTTGCCATCATAACTTTTTTCTTGTTATTTTTTTCAAGAAATTTAGCTAATTTAGCTGTTGTTGTTGTTTTTCCTGAACCTTGTAAGCCAACCAGCATAATTGGTACTGGTGGAACTGCATTTAATTGTATGTCTGAATTTGTATCTCCTAAAAAAGAAACTAGTTCATCGTATACTATCTTTACTACCATTTGACCTGGAGAAGTAGATCTTACGATTTCCTGTCCAAGAGCTTTTGGTTTTACTCTGCTTATAAATTCTTTAACAACGTCAAGAGATACGTCTGCCTCTAACAAAGCCAAACGAATAGCTTTTAAACCTTCATCAACTTGTTTTTCATCAAGCGAAGGTGCTTTTTTTAAGGAGGAAAAAATTTCCTCAAATTTATTTGTTAAATTTTCAAACATAATTACACACAGCAGCTATCGCACCAGTGGGCGAACCCTCGCTGACTGGTGTCGATCTCTTTGTTGCCAAAGACACCGCAAATTGCTGTATTTTGCGGAAACTGCGGTAAACTATAATAGAGGTTCAAAAAGTCAATAAATAAGTTAAGTATTTGAGATATGGAAATTAATGCTTTTAAAATGGATGGTTTAGGTAATGATTTCGTAATAATCGACCAGAGAATAAAAAAGATAAATCTTACAAAAGCTCAAATAATTAAAATTTGTGATCGAAATTTTATTGGATGTGATCAATTAATTTACATTAATAATAGTAGTATTGCTGATGCTTCTATAGAATTTTATAATTCAGACGGAAGTACCTCTGGAGCATGTGGAAACGGTACTAGATGTGTTGCATATCTGATTTCTAAAGAAAAAAAGTTAAAGAACATAAGTCTCAATATTGACAATCATATTCTAAATTCAAAAATTTTAGAAAATTTTGAAGTCGAAACTACAATAGGTAAACCGAAAACAAATTGGAAAGATATACCAATTAGCAGAGAAGCAAATACTGAAAACTTAAACTTAAAAATTAAGGATATTAATAAAAATGAACTCACTGGGGGAATAGGTGTTAATGTAGGTAATCCACATGTTATTTTTTTTGTTCAAAATTTAGGTAATTATGACTTAGAAAATTTAGGACCTGAAATTGAAAATCATGAATTATTTCCAGAAAAATGTAATGTTACATTAGCTGAAAAAATAAATGATAAACATTTTAAAGTTAGAGTTTGGGAAAGAGGCGCAGGATTAACTAAAGCTTGTGGAACAGCAGCATGCGCTACAGCAGTTGCAGCTAATTTAAAGAATTTAGAAAACTCAACAACTGAAATAGAATTTCAATTAGGAAAACTTGAAGTAAGTATCGATCAAGAAACTTTAATTCATATGAAGGGTCCTGTTTCTCAAATAGAAAATATTAAAATTAAACTTTAATGGGTATTTTTGAAAAATTTAAATTAGGTTTTAAAAGAAGTGCGAATAATATTGCATCTGGCTTAAGGGAAATAATTGTTAAAAAAGAAATAGATGATGAAACATTAGATAAAATTGAAGAATTTTTAATTAGTTCTGATGTCGGCATAGATGCCTCATCAGAAATAAAAGATATTATTGCGCAGAAAAAAATTGACCCAAAAAATGATCCTATAAATGAGGTCAATAAAATTTTAGAAGATTACATAATACAATTAATGGAGCCATTAGAAAAAAAGGAATTTTTTTCTAAAAAAGATTATCTTAATATTATTTTAATTTCAGGCGTGAATGGAGTTGGCAAAACCACTACCATAGGAAAAATTGGTAAAATATTTACTGAATCTAATAACAAAGTAGTATTCTCAGCTTGTGATACATTTAGAGCTGCTGCAATAGAACAGTTAGAAGAGTGGTCAAATCGTGTTGGTGCTAAAATAATTAAATCAAATCCAGGTGCAGATCCTGCTTCAGTAGCATTTAAAGCAATAGAACATGCTAAGCAAAATCAAGTTGATCAAGTTTTAATTGATACGGCAGGAAGATTGCAAAATAAAAAAAATCTAATGGAAGAATTTAAAAAAATTGGAAATGTAATTAAAAGAAGTGATGAAACTGCACCACACGAAGTAATTTTAGTATTAGATGCTACCTCAGGTCAGAATATAATTAATCAATTAGAGGAATTTAATAAAATTATTCCTATCACAGGTTTGATAATGACTAAGCTAGATGGCACTGCAAAAGGAGGTGTTCTAGTTGCAATATCTAAAAAATATAAAATTCCAATTGTTAGCCTAGGTTTAGGAGAAAAAGTTGATGATTTACAAATATTTAACGCTAAACAATTTGCAGCTGCTTTTACTCAAACGAAGTAATTAAATTTTTAGAAATTAAAGGCTTATAGAAGTTACATTTAAAACTTGTATTTAAATCTTTATGACCACAATTTTTTGCAAAACTAGAAACTATAAAATCTAATTTTCCATTAAATTTTGCATTTGTAAGTTTCTTTTCTTTAATACTAAAACTTAAATTTTGGTAAAAGTTTTTTGTAGCGCTTACTAATATCAAAGTATCGTTATCATTTAACAAATAGTAAGCAAAATCTTCAGGAAAAAGTGGATACTTATAATCTTTTGATAATTTTTTTACACTTTTAGGAAACCATTCATACGAAATAAGTGGGTAATCTATTTTTGTATTATGATCATAAAAATATAAATCTTGAGGGTAATCATTTAAATAGTTTTGATATTCTCCCTTGGCAATAATAGCGTTTTCTCTTGTTTTAAAATAAAGTGTAAAATTATTATTGTAAGATTGCATCTTACCAACATGAAAATACTGATTTAATTCATCTGCTTTTGTAGGGACAAAGATAAAAAAAAATAAAATGAAAATGATTTTGTTCATATAAAAATCTTAAAACAAAAAAAGGTAATAGGTTTGTTTAAATTGTGTCCTAATTTAAACTGCTAATAAATTCTCTAAGGGATTTTATTAAATTTTCATTAAAATCCATCATATGGTCGTCATAATCATTAAAATATTTATATTTTTTACCATCAAACTTTTCATAAATTTCCTGCCCCATACTAAATGGAACTATATTGTCCTCTTTTCCATGCATTACTAAAAGTGGGGATTTTATTTTAGATATTTTATTTATAGATTTATATTTATCTTTAAGAATATATTTTGCTGGTAAATATGGGTAATATTTTTGAGCTAAAATTTCCATTGAAGTAAAAGGCGACTCTAATATTACTCCAGCAAATTTATTTGAACTTGCTAAATCTACAGCAACTGCGGTTCCTAGCGACTCACCATATAATACAATAGAACTATCTTTGATATTTTTTGAATTTAACCAATTTTTTGCAGCTTCTGCATCGTTATAAAGTCCTTTCTCAGTTGGTTTGCCTTCATTTCCACTAAAGCCTCTATATGCAAAGATTAAATAGTTAACATCTAATTTTGAAAATTCATTTAATTTATAGATTCTATTATCAAGCTTACCTGCATTTCCGTGAAAAAATAAAATTGTTTTGAAACTTTTATCCTTGAGATATCTCCAAGCAACTAATTTGTTATCAGATTGAATATAAACTTTTTCAATTTTATGATTTAATGGACCTTCATCAAGATAGTTATTTTCTCCTGGATGATAAAGTAATTTTCTTTGATAAAAATAAACTACTGTGGAAACTCCAACATAAATTATAAAAATATAAAATAATATTTTTCCTAAAAGCATTTTATATTTCATGTTTAAATTTTTTTTTAACTAAATATATTCCAAAAAATACTAATATCGTTCCTACATAATGATAAATTTGCAAGACTTCATCAAATAAAAAGATCCCATAAAAAGCACCATAAACAGTAAATAGATAAAGAGTAAATCCAGTTACAGATGCTCCTAACTTTTGTTGAGCAAGTGTATAAAGAGCAAAGGCTATTATTCCAGGTGATACAGCAGCAAATAGCACCCACAAGAAAAAGTTTTGATCAAATTGTGTTTGAAATAAATAAAATTCTTCAAATAAATAAAAAGGTAAAAGACTTATAATTCCGCCAAAAGATATGATTGTAAATCTAGGGAATACTTGAAGTTCAGATTTCCAATAAAACAAAAAAATTGAATACAAAGCCCAACCAATTGCTGCACCCAACATCCATAGATCACCTTTTGTAAATGAAAGATTTAGTAGAAGATTAAAGTTCCCTTTAATTATAATTATTAATACTCCAACTAGACATGATATTAATCCCAAAACCTTAAATTTATTAATTTTTTCTCCAAAGAAAAAAGTCGATATTAAAATTATAAAAATTGGGGATGATGTATAAATAATTCCCATATTTATTATTGTAGTTGTTTTACCTGCAATAAATGGAAATGCTCCACAAACTCCACATCCCATTGAGCCTAAAAACAAAAGTTTCCAGATTTCTTTTTTAACAATATTTAGATTTTTCTTAATGGTAAAAAAAGTAAATGGTAGCAAAATAGAAAATACAAAAAGCCATCTCCAAAATGCGAGTGAAATAGGAGGAACAAATTCTACTCCTCCTCTAGCTACAATTAAATTACTAGCCATAAAAATTGGCTGAATTAATAATAATAAATAAGGTAATAAATTTTGCTTATGCATCTTTATTTCTAAAAACAAAATAAGAGTAACTTAAGATACATATTAATAAATATACCATAAATGAAATTTGAAAGCTTTTAACTTCATCAAATCCATAATTTCTCGAAATATCAATCAGCAAACCTATGCTCCACTGGACAATAAATGTTCCTACAAATATTAATAAATTGAATGAGGTTAAAGATTTACCAGCTAAATTAGTTGGAAACTTCATGGCAACAGCTGGTTGGGCCAATGAAAGAACAATTGAAGTTAAAATATAAAAAGTGATTAAAAATACACCTGCTTTTTCACCAAGTATAATAAGTATAAATAAAATTATATAGCTTATAGGTAAACCTAACTTAATAAGTTTAACTGCATCTTTCACTGAGCTTGAAATATTTGGAAGAAGGTATCCCCAAATTAGAAAAGCAATTAACATGGTTACATTTATCCAAAATAAACCTGTTGCACTTTCAAGTGGAGTATACCCTGTGACTCTTACCATCCAGGGTCCTGCCCACAAAGTTTGAATGGCCATTATGCCTCCATAATTAAATAAACCTAGTGGAATAGTGCTTTGAAAAAATTTGTTACTCCATACCTCTGATAAATTACCTGATTTATTTGTAATCTTTGTTGAGTTTTGATTTTCCCAATTAGGTAAAAAAATAAATAATAAAAATATACAAATAACGATTAATCCAGCTATGGTAAAAAAAATATATCTCCATCCAAAGAAAGGTAGTAATATTTGAACTGGCAAAGTTGAAAAAACAAATCCTAATGATGCGACCATCAACATCCATGAATTAGATCTTTGCTGATATTTATCTTTAAACCATATTCTATAGCCAGTTAATGGACCCATGAGGCATGCACTGACACCAATACCAATTAATACTCTTGATATTAACAAGCCTGAAAAGTTTTGTGCTGCTGCAAAACTAAGAGTTCCAATAATGGCAATTAACAAAAAAGCGCTTACAATTTTTTTAGGCCCATAATTATCTAAAAGATAACCTAAAGGAATTTGCATTGTTGCAAATCCAAGGAAATATCCTCCTGCAAGAAGTCCTAGATCTCCTGCATTTAAATTAAATTCTGAAGATAAAACTGGCGATAAAGTTGCTGTAACAGCTCTAAGTAAACAAGAAAGAAAATAACCAAATGCAAAAACTAAAAAAATAATTATCGCTTTATTTTTTGGTAAAATATTTTTTTCCATAACTAACGGTAATTTTGGAATTTTTTAATTAACTTTAGATTATCTATTTTTTTTGATTATCTTTATCAAAAAAAGCTTCATAGACCATCATAAAGATGGCTGCACCCATTAAAAGGTATACTGGAATAACATCAGTTACTGTAATCAACATTGATCGAGTGAGTGTCGTTGCAAGGCCAACTAAAAAGAATACTGCAAAAGACAAACCAATTAATGTTGTAATTTTATTCATTAAATTTCTTACTTTCTTTTTCTAACCAGTTAGCAACTCCGATAAACCTCAGATCGTCATATTTGTTACCAACTAACTGAACGCCCAATGGTAAATTATTTTCACCTTCAAGTAAAGGTAAAGAAATAGATGGAGTACCCATGAAAGACCATACGGTACAAAATTCTGGGCTACCTGTATTCTTTAATCCTTTGTCTGCAACACCTGTAGTGGATGGAGAAATAACACCATGATAGTCCTCAAAAACTTCACTATAAGACTCATAGCTTCTGTTTATAAAGTCTCTTGCTTCTGCATAGTCTTTTGCAGAATATTTTATTCCCCTTGAAATTGCCAATTGCATTTCTTTAGATAATTTATTTTTACTTTTTTTATAATAATCTTGAAAATTGTTTGCCATATCAGTTTCATGAACAATTTGATGATATTTTTTAATATCTTTGAAATAAGATGGGGTATCAAATACTTCAATATTTTTTTTAAATGATTTTATAAAAAATTCAAATGCATCTCTTGATTTTTTATCAATCTTTTTCCAACTTTCAGTTTTATAAAATATAAATTTTGGATCATATAAAGGTCCTTTATTATATTCTTCCATCATTGTTTCTGTTGAATAATGTATTGTTGCTTTATCATATGAATCTTTTTTAATTAATACTTTTGATAATAGAGCAACATCTTCAACGGATTTTCCAAATACACCAACATGATCTAAATTATCAGATGTTTTCAAAAATCCATTTCTAGATATTAATCCAAACGATGGTTTGTAACCTACAACACCGCAGTAAGATGCTGGTCTAATAATTGATCCATTTGTTTGGGAACCTATAGATAAAGGCGCCATGTAAGAAGCAACTGCAGCTGCAGAGCCGCTGGAAGATCCTCCAGGTGTTCTGGTATAATCATGTGGGTTTCTAGTTTTACTTGGGCTAAAATAGGCAAGTTCTGTCGTATTAGTTTTGCCCATAATTATTGCTCCCTCGGACTTTAATAAATCAACTATTTCGGCATCTTGGAAAGCTGATATACCTTTTCTTAAAACTGTGCCACACTCAGTAGGCATATCAATAGTTCCAATAATATCTTTTAGAGCAACTGGAATCCCATGGAGTAAACCTAGTGGTTTGCCTGATTTTCTATGATTGTCACTCTCCTCTGCTTTTTCTAAAAGTATTTTTTCATCAAAGTGTGCCCAAGCACGCACATCTTTTTCAAACTTCTTTATTCTTTCAATATAAGCTTTGCATAAATCTACCGAAGAAAGTTCACCAGATTTTAATTTTTCAATAAGCTGTTTAGCTGATAAACCAACAATATCCATTTTTAGTTTGCAAAAAGTACATCAGGTAACCAAAGAGCAATTCCTGGGAAGATATACATTAATACCATTGCTAAAATTACTATTAGCAAGAATGGCATTATTCCTTTGAATATGTCTAATAATTCTACATTTCTAGATTGTACACCTTTTAAGTAGTAAGCTGACATGGCCATGGGTGGTGTTAAAAAAGATGTTTGTAGATTTAAAGCAATTAACATTGCAAAGAAGTAAGGGTTTACTCCAAAAAACTCTACAAGTGGTAAAAATATTGGAACAAAAATAATTAATATTTCAGTCCATTCTAAAGGCCAGCCTAAAACAAAAATTATTATTTGAGTTATCACTAGAAATTGCCATGGCTGTAGGTTCATTCCTTTAAAGAAATGTTCGAAAACTTCATGACCGCCTAAGTATGAAAACACTGCAGCAAATGTCCAAGAACCGATGAATAACCACATGATCATTGCAGTGGTTTTGGCAGTTAAGAATACAGATTCTTTAAAATTTTTCCATTTAAGTGTTTTATAAAAGTAAGACAAAACTAATGCACCAAATGCTCCTACAGCTGCTGCTTCAGCTGGTGTAGCAATTCCTGCCAATATAGTTCCAAGTACCAAAATGATTAGTGAAAAAAGAGGTAAAAAAGAAACCAAAACTTCTTTTAAAATTACTGCTCTTGGAGGAATTTCCTCTTTTGGAGGTTTTGGTGCGATTGATGGATTTAACCAAGCTCTAAATATTGCATACCCTATATATAGACCAGCTAGCATCAATCCTGGAAATATCGCTGCTGCAAACAATCTTAGTGGAGATAATTGAGCAATTACAGAATAAACTATAAGCATAATACTTGGTGGAATTAAAATACCTAAACATCCGCCAGAACAAATTATTCCTGAAGCAAATTTTTTATCATATCCAGCTTTAACCATTGCGGGCCACGCTAGCAATCCCATCAAAGTAACAACTGCTCCAATAATTCCTGTTGCTGTTGAAAAAAGCGCACAAGTAATTAATGCTGCAACTGCCATTGATGCCGGCAAACCATGAGATGCTAATCTTATTGCAAAAAATAATCTTGATACAATACCTGCTCTTTCAACAAGATAGCCCATAAATAAAAATAGAGGCACTGCGGTTAGTACAGTGTTATCCATTACCGAGTAGGTATTATTTATGAAAAGCCTAAATATTCTATTATCAAATATATTCTCCATAAGTACTGGATCATAATAAGCGTAATATCCAAAACCAATTCCCATAGCCATTAATGTAAATGCAATTGGGAATCCTAATAAAACTGCAAACAAAAACAGTCCCATCATTAAAATAGCAATCTCTGGATTAGTTAGCTCAAAGAACATCTTTTTGATCCTCATCCTGCGAAGTTCGCATTAAAATTTTTTCAGTTTCCTCAGCATCAGCTGAAGCACGCTTTGGCCAATGTCCAGTTTGAATACAAATTATAGATCTAAACACTTCGCTAATACCTTGAATAATTAATAAAAATCCTGCAAGAGGTATCATTGACTTTGCCATATAAATTTGAATTTGTGCAGGACTATTCCAGCTAGTTTCTTTTATTTTCCATGCCTGTGCTGCATAATCGTACCCATAAAAAGCTAATGCAAGAACACCTGGGAAAAAAAATATAAAATACAATATTAAATCGATTGATCCTTGTACTCTTGTTGGAAAAAGTCTGTAAATTACATCACCTCTTACATGAGCTTCTGTGCTTAAAGTATATGCTCCTGCCATCATGAATATAGCTCCATACATTTGTAAACTAAAATCAAAATTCCAAAGAGTTGGGGCATTTAAAACATATGCCATAAAAACTTCGTAACAAGTACCACCCATAAGAACCACAATGCACCATGAAAAAGCTTTTCCCATTGAAGCACTTAAAGTATCTGCAAATCTGATGAATGACCTCATGATTTAGAATATATCCACTTTAATTTAAAAATTTCAATCTATTTTAGTTAAAAAAAAAGGGGGGCTAGCACCCCCCTTTGATTTAAATTTTAATTTATTACCTTTAGATTTTTACACTACCTAGAGAACCAAATTCATTCTCATAAGCAAGTCTGTAATTCGGTTGATTCATTAGTAAGTATTTCATTACTCTTTTCGCGTAAGCTTTCTGAGAATCTACGATCTTCTTAAAGAAAGGATCTTTCGCAGTGAAGTCACCGATTACTTTATCCCAGCCTTTTAATTGTTCAGCTAAGATCTCATCTGATGTTTGGTAAACGTTTACTTTATGCTCATTCATCAATTTCGATAAATCAGCTGAGTATCTTACTAACGCTTTGAAGTAGTTATCAGTGTTAGCAGCATATGCAGCATTTTTCAAAATCGCTTGATGTGCAGGCGATAAACTGTTTAGTTTTTTCTTGTTGATTGCAATTTCAAACATCTCTTGAGATTGGTGGAAACTACCTAAGTGATAATGCTTAGATACGTCTTGCATACCAAATTGAGAGTCTGAAGTTGGGTTGTTAAACTCAGCAGCATCAATCAATCCAGTTTTCATTGCTGGCTGAATTTCACCACCTGGTAATTGTCTAACTACCATTCCCATTGCTGTAAGAACGTTAGTTGCAAGACCAACAGTTCTGTACTTCATACCTTTTACATCAGAAACTTTTGTGACGTTCTTTTTGAACCATCCAAAAGGCTGTGCAGGCATCGGCATGTGGAAATATCCAACGTAGTCATAACCAACTTTAGCTAAAGTCTCTTCATATAGAGCTCTTCCTCCACCATATTCCATCCATCCCATTACTTCTTGAGATGATAATCCGTATGAAGGACCAGTTCCAAATAATGAAGCTGCCGGGTTTTTACCATACCAATATGCAGTCACCCAGTGACCCATATCTAATACTCCCGAACTTACAGCGTCACCAATTTCTGAAGTTTTAACAACTGCTCCAACTGGTTGTAAGTCAATTTTTAATGTTCCGCCTGACATTTCATCAACCATTTTCGCATAGTCTCCTGCCATTTCGAAAAAGATATTAGCTCCGCTAGGCCAAGCTGCTTGCATTTTAAGAGTAGTATGACCACCTGCTAATGCAAGATTAGGCATTGCTACTGCTGCTGTTGCTGCTGCACCAGTTGCTGCTGCCGCTTTAAAGAACTTACGTCTTGAAGGAATTTTTCCTTTTAACGATTTTTTTTCTTTAACCATTTATTTCTCCTCTTTGATTTAGTTAATTAACTATAAAAATTTAATCATATAAACAGGTTAGAGTCATTCTAAAAAATACTTAAAAGTAATTTAAATTCAATTTAGGATTGAATTATACAAGCTTATCATCTGCATAAATGCAACATTTTTCGGGTGGAATATAAAGGTTTACCTCATCCGTAGACACAGGTTTTTCTCTATCAATTTTAGACTTTATAATTAAATCTTGAACGGATGCAGTAAGAAGTTTGAAATTACCAAAATCTTCAACTTTTTTTATTTTAGCGCTTACAACATTGTCTCCAACTTTGTCTGCAATATCAATAAATTCTGATCTAATTCCTAATTTAATTTGTTTAGTTTTTATTTTAGAAAGATTGGTACTAGTAGTAATTTTAGTAGATCCAATTTTAACCTCGGTCTCGGAAACTGCTTCTGTTTCAAATAAATTCATTGCTGGCGAACCAATAAAGTATCCTACAAAAGTAGTCTTTGGTCTTTCAAAAAGTTCTTTTGGTGACCCTGTTTGTACAACTTCCCCTTCGCTCATAACAATTATATTATCAGCAAATGTCATTGCTTCATTTTGATCATGGGTTACATAAACTAATGTAGTTTTGTATTGCTCATTTATTTCTTTAAGGTTTCTTCGAAGTCTAAATTTTAAATCAGGATCAATAACAGTTAAAGGTTCATCCATTAAAACAGCTGCTACATCTTCTCTAACAAGCCCTCTGCCCAAAGATATTAATTGTTTTTGATCGGCTGTAAGTTTTCTTGCTGGTGAGTTTAAAAAAGATTTTAAATTTAATGTTTCAGAAACAGAATTTACTCTCTCATTTATTTTATCTTGAGGAAAGTCTCTACATTTAAGTGGAAATGCCAAATTTTCAAAAACTGTCATTGTATTATAAATTACAGGGAACTGAAAAACTTGAGCGATATTTCTATTTTCTGTTTTTAAATCCGTAACATCTTGATCATCAAATAATATTTTGCCAGACGATGGTCTTACCAATCCAGAAACTATATTTAACATTGTTGTCTTGCCGCATCCAGAGGGACCTAGAATTGCATATCTCTGACCATTTTCCCATGTCATTGAAAATGGATTTAGAGCGTAAACTGGATTTGGTTTATTGGGATTATAAGAATGTGATATTTTATTTAAATCAATTTTGGCCATTCAAACCTCCAAAAGGTGATGAAGCTAATTTTCCATTAGAATTAAAAGCATACGCTTTTTCAATTTTAAAATTAATTTTAACCTTGTCATGTATTTTAAAATTAAGGACCTCTTCTATAGATACAATTATTTTTGCACTTCCTCTGCTAAGATGAAGCAAAGTCTCTGATCCGCTGATTTCAGCAAGCTCAACTTCAAATTCATGTCCATTTTCACTTAACTCAATATCAGAAGATCGTAGACCAATTTTTATTCCTTCTTGGCTTAATCCCGAAAAATGTTCTGGAGCCTTTAACTTAATTCCTTCAAATTGAATACTGTTCTCAAAAATTTCTACAGCAATAATATTCATTGGAGGATCATTTGAAATTTCTGCAACTTTTAACGAGTTAGGATTTTCAAATATTTCTTTTGCAGGTCCAACTTGTAAAACTTTACCCTCATCTAGAACTATTACTTCTCCATTAAGCTCCATGGTTTCTCTAGGATCTGTTGTTGAATAAATCAGTATTGTCTGATCTGCTAAACCTTTTGAAAACAAGTTTTTAAATTCTTCTCTTAATTGTTCTCTTAATTTATAGTCTAGATTTACTAACGGCTCATCCAACAACAATATTTTGGCATTTTTAACTAAAGATCTTGCAAGAGATACTCTTTGTTGTTGACCGCCAGAAAGTTCTTGGATTTTTCTTTTTTCATAACCTACTAAACCAACAGATTTTAAGGAGTTCATTACTTTTTCATTAATAATATTGGGATCTATTTTTCTTTGCTTCAAAGGAAATGCAATATTTTCAAAGACATTTAAATGAGGATAATTGATAAATTGCTGATAAACCATAGCTACATTTCTCTCCCAAACAGGAACTTTTAAAAAATTTTTTCCATCAAAATCGATCTCACCGCTATCGGGCGTCAAAAGACCAGCTATTGTTTTTAGCAAAGTAGTTTTTCCAGATAATGTTCTTCCAAGAATTGTGTATAAATTTCCCTCTTTAAAATTAAAGGAAACTTCATTTAAATGATATTGTTCACTTGGTTTATAAGTTAAATTTTTTGCAATTAAATTCATTATTTAATTGCTCCAGACAGATTTCCTTTAGATAAATATCTTTCAACTATAAATGCTACAATAATTAACGGAGCAACAGATACAAGTGCAGATGCTGACAAGCTCCACCAAGGTGTTACTGAAGAATTCAACGCAACAATTTTAACTGGCAATAATTGTACCTCTGTAAAAGTTAAGATAAAGGCGAAGAAAAAATCAATCCATCCAAAAATAATACAAAACATTCCTGCAACAATTAATCCAGGTATAGAATTAGGTAATACAACTTTTAAGAATGCTTGGTAAGGATTACAGCCATCTATTAAAGCTGTTTCATCAATTTCTCTAGGCACTTTATTAAAAAAGTCTACCATGATCCAAACTGCAATCGGCATTAATAAAACAATATAAACAACTATTAATCCAAGAAGGCTATCTAATAAATTAATTGAACTCAAAAATAAAAAGAATGGGATTGATAAAACAATTGGTGGCATGATTCTTTGTGAGATAAAGAAAAAAGTAATATCGTTATTTTTTACAAAACCAGCTTTAAAAGTGTATCTGGATAAAGCATAAGCAGATAAAGTTCCTAAAATAATACTTATCAAACTAGCAGTACAAGTCACGAATAGACTATTGAAGTAAGGTTCTATGATATCAACTCCACCTTTGGCTGGTGATTTGATTAAAACTTTCCATCCCTCTAAATTAGGTTCGAAATCTACCCAAGGAATATATGTTACTCCTCCATTAACAGATTGAAAATCTTTAAAGGAAGTTGTTAAAGCCCAAAGAAATGGGGCAACAACAAAAACTGCCCAAAACACAATAAAAAAATATTTTAAGAAGGTATAAAGTTTGCTCATTTACTACTCCTTAAGCAAAAGTTTAGTTAAAACTTTAGCAATTATTGTTAAACTTATGATCATAATAATTAAATAGGTAAATGACATTGAAGCAGCATAACCCATTTGAAATTCTCTTAGCCCTTTAATAAAAATATAAAAACTTGAAGTTTCTGTAGAAGTGCCAGGGCCACCTGAAGTTAATACATAGACAGTATCCATAATCTTAGAAGCTTCAATAAGCCTAATAATAATTGCACCAATTGAAATTGGAGCCATTAAAGGAAAAGTTACATAAATAAATTTTCTAATTGGACTTGCTCCATCAATTGCAGCAGCTAAAAATGGCTCCTTAGGTAAAGAAAGTAAGCCAGCTAATAAAAGAAGGAACATGAACGGCGTCCATTGCCATACCTCAACTATTATGACTGTAAACTTTGCTAAAACCGGATCGGTTAACCATTTTGGCGAAACTCCAAAATTAGAGAGAATATCATTAACTGGTCCAAGCGACTCGTGAAAAAAAGTTCTCCAAATAACAGTCATGATTACTGGCGTTGTCATCATTGGAACTAGAAAAAGAACTCTAAAAAATCTTTTAAATTTAATATCTTTCCAAACCATGTGTGCTAAAGCAAAACCAATTATGTATTGCAGGATAACTGTTGTGACTGATAAAAAACTTAATCTAAAAAAAGACTCCCAAAATCTTGGGTCATCTGTGAACAGCCTTATATAATTTTCTAAACCAATAAAATCTAAACCTGGATTATAACTATTCCATCCAGATAAACTTAACCTAACAACAAAAATAATTGGAAATATTAAAATTCCTATCAACACAAATAATCCAGGAAATAAAAAGAAATACTTATGCTTAAAATTCATTTTTAATTTGGATTATAGTAAATTTATAATATGTGGCCATTAGAATAAATGGCCACATAAATTGTATATTTTTATAGTTTGTTGTCTTCCATCTTAACACCAACAGCGTAAGCATCTTGAACTGCTTTTTTGCCTACTCTGCTTACAATTGCTTCCCACTCTTTAGCAACTTCATCTAAAGCTTCTTGAGGAGATAATTGTCCTGCTAAAGCTTTTGAAGTTCCTGTAGCAACAGCACTTGTAAATTCAAATACACCTGGAACTCTTAGAGGGAATACTCTGTTATTACTTTTTTCCATATCTAAAAGTGTTTTAGTGTAACTGTTAGCGATATCTGGATCCCATCCCATACTGTTTATATAAATATTAGGATCAAAATCAGAGTTTTTAAATGGGTTAACACCAAATCTACCAATTGCTAAATCAGCTTGATGGTTTGCTCCATTTGAAAAGAAGCATAGATAATCAAATGCCATATCTTTAACTTTACTTTTCTTAGCAACACCTACGGCCCAACCCCAAACAATGTAAGGAGCTTGGTTGTATTGGTTTTCCCAGCTATTTGTAACTCTGTTCCAGACTTTATCAGCACCCGGAAGTGGAGCTGCACCAACTTTATTTTTAATTGGGCTATCATCTTGCATCGCTGCAATAAATGCATCATCCCAAGAGAAACTAAATAAAGTTTGTCCACCACCAAATGATCCGATTTCATCACCAAGACCAAAGTTAGTTCCTCCTGGAGGAACATATTTAGTAGCTTCAACCCAATCAGTTAATGCTTCAACAAAACCTGGATTATTTATATTTGGTTTCATAGTTTCTAAATCAAAAAAGAAACCACCTGGAGTTCTAGGGTTTTTAGCGTAAGCAACTGATCTACTGAAAAAAGCAGCAAACATTAAATCATCTTTTTTCATAACTTCAGCAGAGCCATACTCTTTTTCACCATCTCCATCCCAATCCCAGTCATTGAAATATTTTGCCATTTCAGCATATTCTTTCCAAGTTCTTGGAACTCTTAACTCATTACCTGTGTCAGCTTTATATTTCTTCTGCATTTCTGGGTTGTCGATAACGTCTTTTCTATATTTTAGATAATGTCTGTCACCGTCAACAGGATATTGGTACATAGTGCCATCCCAAGATGATACACCCATATGAGATTTTGTTACGTCTTTCATCTCAGGTGAGTTCATATACTTCTTAGGAACTGGTGCTAAATATCTTTTCCAGTCATTTATGAAGTTTGAAAATCCAAACACAATATCGTAAGGGGCTTGACCAGCTTGAAAAGGAACCATTGCTTTAGAGTACAAATCACCCGCTGGTGTATGTGTAACCTCAACTTTAGCTCCAGTTAATTTCTCAAACTGTTCAGCATGTAGAGCTGTTGGCTCACCCATTACTGGAATTGCGTGAGTATTTATTTTAAGAGTTTTTCCTTTGTAATTTTTCTTAGACATTTTCTCGTAAGAACAATCACCAGGAATATCTCCTGTAGCTTTGATATGTGGAAACTGATCGCTCCACTTATCTGCATACGCAACTGGGCTAAATACCAACAAAGCTGATATAAGAGCTGTTACGCAAGTCTTTATTGTCTTCATCTTTACCTCTCCTTATTAATTATGGAACTAACACTGCACGACCTTTAACTTTTCCTTCGTTAAGATCATGTAGCGCTTTGTTAGCATCGTCTAGTTTATATTCCTGCATGGATAGCTTTACTTTTCCTCTGTCAGCAAGTTCCATCAGTTCATATAACTCAGACCACGTTCCTACTAAATTTCCTACAATAGTTTTTTCTGAAATGATTAAATCTACTGCAAGTGATTTAATCTCTTCCCCATATCCAACTATGTAGTAAAAACCGCCATTGGAAGTCATTTGAATTCCCATAGCAGTTGATCCTTTTTCACCAACAAAATCAATTACAGCTTCTGAGCCTTTTCCTTTTGTGAGCTCTTTAACTTTTTCGATTTCGTTTCCATCAATTAGAACTCCATGATCTCCACCGAGTTCCATAGCATGTTTGAGTGCCTTCTCAGACTTCTCAACTATAATGATATCAGCAGCGCACATAGCTTTTAAACACTGAATTGCTATATGTCCCAATCCTCCTGCTCCAATTATAGTACAGCTTTGACCTGGCAATAAATGTCTTGTTGCTTTTTTTACTACTCTGTAAGCTGTCAGTCCTGCATCAGAAAATGGTGCTACATCTTTAGGTGCTAGGACTTTGGGAAGTTTAATTAAATTTCTGACGCTAGTTTTTAGTAGCTCGGAATATCCTCCCTCTTTTATACTTAGCCCTGGAAACGCTCCTGCAGCTGCGTGCATGTCATTTCCTCTTCTGCAGTCTAAACATGTTCCGTCAGTTCCAGATATAAGTGGATGCAAAATAACTGGATCACCTTTTTTAAATTCAGTTACATCTTTACCCACGTCTTCTATCCAACCTGCATTTTCATGACCCATTACACACGGAAGTAACTTGCCGTCAGGATCTTGTATATGCTTCCATACTCCTTCAATGATGTGTAAATCGGTTCTGCAAACTCCTGCAGCACCAATTTTTACAATTACATCTGAGGCTTTTTCGATTTTTGGATCTGGCATTTCTTCACCAGTAACCCAGACTTCTTCCTTCATCTCTGGGTCATACTTATGTAAAACCTGTGCTTTCATTTTTTCTCCCTAAATTTTTTTACGATTTTAAATAATCAAGATGCTCAATAAAAGATTCATAAATGTTGCTGTGTCAAAAAAATGAACAGATTCAACCATAAGTGGTAGTTGTAATAGTGACAATTTAATTTTATGGGGATATGTTAATTAAATGAACAACATAAGCTCGATACAACAGAGTTATCTTGATTTAAAAAAATCCAGAAAAATTGAAACTATCGAAAATAATTACATATCTGAGAGTTGGATCAGATGTCTTGAAAAAGGATACGATCACTCAAAAATTCCTGAGAGCAAGGTAATGTCTCAACAAAATTTAAATCGTGCACGTGATGAAAATCAGAATGTAAGAAAATTTGTGTTACCTGAATTAGAACTTTTGTTTTCACAAATTGCAGGAACTAATTTTATGGTAGCCTATGCCGATCAACATGGAACAGTTTTAGATACAATATATGATACTGAATTTTCGGAAAACTCTGCAAAAAAAGTTGTCATACCAGGTTCAAGTTGGACTGAGGAGCTTAAAGGAACAAATGGTTTAGGTTTAGCAGTAAAAACAAAGAAAGCATCCATCGTAGAAGGTAAGGAACATTTCTTTGATACTTGCTGTGAGTTGTCATGTTTTGCTAGTCCAATTTTTGATCACAAAGGAAATGTTTTAGGTGTTATAGATGCTTCTTCCGATGCAAGGTCAAGAGAACAACATACATTAGCACTAGTAAAACTTGCATCCAGAAGTGTTGAAACAAGAATTTTTGTTGAACAGTTTAAAAGTAATATGATCATAGGATTTCATCCAAGGAAAGAATATTTATCAACTACTAGCATGGGGTTAATAGCTTTAAACGAAGATGGTTTTATATTGGGAGTTAATGTAACAGGAAAAATGATGTTGCACGGAATTAATTTCGATGATGAGCTTACATTTAGTAAAGTTTTTTCATCATCTTTTGGTACTATCATTAAAAAACTTAAAACAAATGATTTAGTTCAGATTACAGATTGGATGGGATCAACAGTTTTTGCATATAAATATCAAAATGGATTTAAAAGAAATTTTTTATCTGAAAATGTTTCAAGTCTGGAACAAAAAGATTTTAGACCATGCAAAAGTTGTTCTGAATCATTAATTAAATCAAAAACTTGTATAATGATTAAAACTAAATTTGATGAGAACAATAATAATTATAGTAAAACTGCTAGAGAACTTGGTATCTCAAGGACAACTATTTATAAACACCTAGAAAATTTAAGTTAATTTACTTTGTTTTTACAATTACCTGTTTTAAAAAATTCATCTAGATTATCAATTGCAAGGTTTGCCATAGCAGTTCTTGTCTCTTTAGTGGCACTTCCAAGATGTGGAAGAATAAATGCGCTTTTGTGCTTTAAGTATCCTGGATTTAAATTGGGTTCGTTTTTATACACATCTAATCCAACAGCATAAACTTTTCTTCTCTCAAGAGCATCAATTAACGCCTCATCATCAACAATATCGCCTCTTGCAACATTAGTTACCACTGCACCTTTTGGCAAATATTCAATGGTCTCTTTATTTATCATATCAACTGTTTCTTTTGATGCTGGACAGCATATCGACAAAACATCAGAAACAGATAATAAATCTTTTAAATTATCATGATAGATTGCACCTTGCTCTTTATCCTCGGATAATTTTGAACGGTTGTGATAATGAATTATCATTCCTAAAGATTTTGCTATCTTTGCAATTTTTTGTCCAATTCTTCCCATTCCTAAAACTCCAAGTCTTGCTCCAGTTAATTGTTTTCCAATTAAATAATCAGCAGACCATTTCCAATTACTCTCTCTTGCAGCCTCTATTCCTTCAGATGCTCTTCTACATGCACCTAGGATTAATAGAATTCCAATTTCTGCAGTTGCATCTGTTAAAACTTCAGGTGTATTTGTTACCGCAATTCCTCTTGCTTTTGCAGCTTCTAGATCAATATTTCCAAAACCAACTGCAAAATTTGAGATTATTTTTACTGTTTCAGGCAAATTATTAATTGTATCTGCATCAAGTTTATCTGTTAAAGATGATAAAATTCCATCTTTGCCATCACTTAATTCGATAAGTTTTTTTTGTGAATAAAGTTCATCATTAAGATTTAAATTAACATCAAAAGTTTTTGATGCTTTATCCTCACATGATCTTAACAATTTTCGAGTAACTAAAATTTTCTTCATATTAAATTCCGTTCAAAATTTTCGGTTTAGGTCCTCCTGTATACCAATCCAACAATTCTATAGTATGTAAAATTGGTACATTGGTACCATTAGATATTTGGGTGATGCAACCAATATTTCCAGTCGAAATTATTTGAGGTTTTATACTCTCAATATTTTTAACTTTATCATTCAACAGTTGTGTTGCAATTTCAGATTGAAGTATATTATAAGTTCCAGCTGACCCACAACAAAGATGTCCATTAGGCACTTCCATTATCTCATTGTCTGTTTTTGTGAGTAAATCAATAGGTTCGTTATGAACTTTTTGTCCATGTTGCATCGAACAAGCTGAATGATACGCTATTTTGTATTTTTTGTTTTTCTTTTTTATTTTAAGCTTCAAACTCTGAGATAAATATTCTGTAACATCTTTGCTTAATTCGGATATTTTTTTTGCTTTATCTTTTAGTTTCTTATCATTCCTAAATATAAACCCATAATCTTTTA